>Ga0209795_10000324_pt1 | contig 40226 bp, 34 predicted proteins | sample AgamicOrMarz_FD_187166 | JGI IMG/M metagenome (GOLD analysis project Ga0209795, IMG submission 187166) | Agave microbial communities from Guanajuato, Mexico - Or.Ma.rz (SPAdes) (version 2) | ecosystem: Host-associated > Plants > Phyllosphere > Phylloplane/Leaf | place: Guanajuato, Mexico...
AGCCCGGCGTGCAGAAACCGCACTGCGAGCCGTGGCATTCGACCATCGCCTCCTGCACCGGATGCAGCGAGCCGTCAGGCTGGCGGAGGTCTTCGACGGTAAAAAGCGCTTTGCCGTCGAGCGTCGGCATGAACTGGATGCAGGCGTTGACCGTCTTGAAGTCGACGCCGCCCGCTTCGTTGCGCTCGCCGATCACGACCGTGCAGGCGCCGCAATCGCCTTCGGCGCAGCCTTCCTTGGTGCCCGTGCAATGCGCGTCCTCGCGCAGATACTGCAAGACGGTGCGGGTGACGGGCGCGTCCTTGATCTCGCGGATCGCGTTGCGGTGATAAAAGCGAATCGGCTCAGTCATGTCTCGTGCTCTCGATGTTCTCGAATCTCGTGTGCGGCTGCCAGCGCCGCGGGGATGGTTCGAAAACTATCACCGTCAATAAATAGAACCCATAGCGGCAATCGCATGCGGGACATATTCGCAAAGCGATATTGAGATGAGTTTGGCGGGCGGTTGGCTTATGTTGGGGTGGCCGGATTGAGGTGTTTTCCTTACTGACGTTGCGTTTCGGACAGTATTTGTGTTTCCCCGCAGTCGTGTTGCTCGGCGAACGGAGCGTTTCACGCGACATAAGCGGCATTTTCCTAGCGTTTCACGCCCGCTTTCGTCCGATGATTATTAAGCAAACGCTGCAAGAGAATCGGTTCCATGGGAAAATCACGCCTTTCCGCCGTTTTCAAGTCTCGTTTTCCCCATGTCCACCGATTCAGCGACACCTCGCAGCGAACTAGCGACGACCCTGCAGATCATTCCGGTCGTCTTTTTCACGTTTCTTTGCTACCTCACGATCGGCATTCCGCTCGCCGTGCTGCCGGGCTACGTGCACGACGACCTCGGCTACAGCGCCGTGCTCGCGGGCGCGGCGATCAGCGTGCAATATCTGGCGACGCTGGCGTCGCGGCCGCTCGCCGGCCGTTCCGCCGACACGCTCGGGCCGAAGCGCACCGTGTCGATCGGCTTGCTCGGGTGTGGCGCGAGCGGCGTTCTGTTGCTGCTGGCCGTGTTGTGCGGACGCTGGCCGGTGGCGAGTCTCGCGCTGCTCGTCTGCAGCCGGCTCGTGCTCGGATTCGGCGAGAGCCTGTGCGGCACCGGCGCGATTCTCTGGGGGATCGGCCGCGTGGGCACGAGCAACAATGCGCGGGTCATCTCATGGAACGGCATTGCCACGTATGGCGCGCTCGCCGTCGGCGCGCCGCTCGGCGTGGCGATTGAGCGGACGGTCGGCTTCGCGGCGCTCGGCATTCTCGTAATGCTGCTGGCGGCGCTCGGCTTCTATCTTGCGCGCTCGATCGCGCCGGTGCCGCTCGTGCACGGCGAGCGCATGTCGTACCGAAGCGTATTCACGCGCGTGCTGCCGCACGGCATCGGCCTCGCGCTCGGCTCGGCCGGTTTTGGATCGATCGCGACGTTTATCACGTTGTTCTATGCGGCGAAGCAGTGGCCGAACGCGGCGTTGTCGCTGACGGTGTTCGGCACGCTGTTCATCGGCGCGCGGCTGCTGTTTGCCAACACGATTAAAACCTATGGCGGATTCCGCGTTGCGATTGCTTCGTTTTCGTTCGAGTGTGCCGGCTTGCTGATGCTGTGGCTCGCACCCGAGCCGCATGTCGCGCTGGCGGGCGCGGCGTTGACGGGCTTCGGCTTCGCGCTGGTTTTCCCGGCGCTTGGCGTGGAGGCCGTCGGGCTCGTGCCGCCCGCAAGCCGGGGCGCGGCTCTGTCGGCTTACTCGGTGTTCCTCGACTTGTCGCTCGGCATTACCGGTCCGTTGGCCGGGTATATTGCCGGCGAGTTTGGATACGGGTCGGTGTTTCTGTTTGCCGCTATTGCGGCGGCGGCGGCTGTTGGGCTTTCGTCCTTCCTTTATCTTCGCGATGCGAGGGTTGGGAAGATGCCTGCGGCGCTTTGAGGCGCGGCTGCGTCGGTGGGGTTCCGACGCAGATGATTCGTCCTGTGGTGTTGCACCTATCCCGCCTGTGGTCCGTACTCGGTGACCACAGGCGGCTTCGGTTTCGGTTTCGGCGGATTCGGCACACTCTGCTGCGGTGCGTTGCGCCGGATCGTGTCATCGCTGGCACCTATCAGATTCAACGTGTTGTCGCGCGCCTCGATTTTCACGGGGTCCGTTTTCTTCCACTGCTTCTTCGGGATCACCAGCTTCCACGTCGCGTCCTTGCCGGCGTTACGGAAGAAGGCGACCACTCCAACGAATTCCGCGTCGCCGTTCATCGGCTCGCTAATGCTCGCGCTCGCGTCGGGCCGTAGCACGACGTCTTTCGTCGCCAGCAGGTCCGCTTTTAGCGCATCCAGATCGTTCGTTTGCAATTGCTGGTAGTCGAGCTGCTGGAACGTCTGCGGCGTCTTCAGTTGATAGATCCGCACCACCGTCGACAACGATTGCCCGTCGCCGTTTGCATTCAACGATGACCGGCTCACGAGGTCCACGTTCATCGTTTTCACTTGCGTCGTGAACGCCCATTTCGCTGCGTCCACTGTGCTGTCCGTCACCGCCTGCCCGACCCCGCAGCCGGTGACGGCAAGCATGGCCAGGACAACGATTCCACTGGTTCGAAGCTGCCGCATCATCCTTTGTTCCTTTTACGTCCCACGTCCGTTTGAACGCCTGTTAGTGCGCGGGTCGCGATGAATCGCGCCCGTGGCTGTTGCCGTGAGTGGCATGCTGTTCGCTGCTGCCGGTCCACTCGCCGAGCTGGACGCGTGCAAGCGCCGCAGTTGCGTCGTGTAGCCGAGACTGCACAAGCGCTATGCCAGCGTCACGGCTCGCGCCGGGTCGAGCGCGGTCAGCTCGCCCGTCAACGCGTCGATCCGCGCGCCGAGCGCAACTTTGTCGGCATCCTTACGATTCGTTCGAATCTTCAATAGACGCAGCAGGTGATGCTTGGCTTCGAACGCAAGAGACGGCTCCCACGCGGCCAGCTCGAACCGTTGCGCGGTGCGATCGACTGTGGTCAGCAGATGGAGCGCCGTGTCCGCGCGGTCGGCGCGTTCGGCCACGCGCGCCATCACCAGTTGCCGCACGAAACGCTCGCGCTCGCCCAGTCCGCCGTGCTGCGCGGGCAGGCGTTGCAGCCATGCAAAGGCCGCGTCCAGTCCCTGCTGTGCGGCAAGATCGGACGCCTGCGCCTCGGTTTCCGCCCAGTCGCTATCCGCCGACGAAGCGCTCACCGGCGCTACCGCATCGCCGCGCTCGACGTCGCGCACGGTCGCATAGCGCGCGATCCATTCGAGCGTCGCGTCGTCGGCGAACGGCGAGCCGTCGGAGAACGCAAGCTGGTCCAGGCCCGGTAAGCGCTCGAGCATCAGCGCGCAGTCGGTTGCCGCCAGATCGCGGACCTGCGCATATTCACCGCCCGCCTGGTCCTGGGCGCTGAATGCGTAGTACTGCAGGTCGAGCCAGAAATGATTTGCGCCTTCGGCAAACGCTGCCTCCACGCGATCCAGCAGTTCCGGCCATTGCTTTTGCAACAGCAGGCGCTTCAGGTGCGAGCGCAGTTCGGCACGCGGCGCGACGAGCCGCGTCTTGCCGCCCGCTTCGTGCGGCGGCACTTCGGTGAGCGTGTCCCAGCGCACGCAGCGCATCAGACGGTAGGCCGCCAGATACCCATGCGGCTGCTCGCGCAGAAACTGCGCCATCTGACGCGCGCGGTCCAGCAGTTCGCGGGTCGAAGAGACTTCGGTGGCCATTGCCGGCAACGCGGACGGAATCGAGCTGGACGGCGTGTCGCTGCTCGCGCTGTGCGCAGGCAGCGGCGTTTCCACGCGGCTTTCGAAGCGGCGAAATAGCGGGTCGAGCTGAGGGCGCGCGTCTTCCGGCCATTGCGCCGTGCGCTCGGTGATCAACGCGAGCGCCGAAAGCGTGCGTTCGAGCAGCGTGTCCGACAGACCTTGCACGCGGTCGAGCCGCTCCGCGAAGGTGCTGCCCGCGAGCCATTCGAGCGCGGCCTTGCGCGTCCCGGCGCGAGCGGGCAGCAACGCCTCGCCAAAACGGTCGATGAGCGCCGACAGCAGTTCGAATCCCGACGCAACGCCTTCGGCGCCGTCGCGACGCATGCGTCCATAGACGTAGTACACCGCAAGGCGCGCGTCTTTCGCGTTCTGCTTGAGCAGGCGCTCCGTGGTGTCGACGATCACCGTGTCGTCGATGTCCGACAGCCGCGCGACCTCCTCCTTGATCGCGAGGAAGTCGTCGTCGTAACCGGGGTCGGCGCCGACAGGTGAGCCGTCGCTGATCGGGCGCAGCCAGTCGTCCCACCGTCCCTGGGTCGAACGGGCAAGGTCGGACGGCGTGCGTGCGCCGAACAGCGCGCTTAGAAGATTGGTCAGCATGAGGGCCCTGCGGATCGTCCGACGGCCAACGCAGCGACTGCCACGTTTCCTGCGGGTTGCAGTAGTGCAGGCTTTGCCCGTCGAGCGTCTCGAGCATCAATAGCGTGCCCCTCACGCCCGCTCACCAATCTCGGGTTTGTTACGTACTTGTCGAAGTTTTCCTGCAGATCGGCCATCGCTCACGCTCCCCTTTTGGTATCGCCGCGCACGCGCTCCTTTCGTGCTGCTTACTAGTACTGCCACATGTTTTTGGGGAGTAACGGTAACCGTTTCCGCACGCGCCGTGAATAGCGTCCAAGCTATTTTTTCAGTCTTGACGAATTTTTTCAAAATGCAAATTTCAAGACGAAATCCATGTGTTAAATATTCGCCATTGACGTTGGTTGTACTGATTGATGTCTCAACACTCAAGATCCTTAAGGACATAAAAAAATGGCAAACAGCTTCCAGAACGAAGTACCAAAAGCAAGAATCAATATCAAGCTGGACTTGCACACTGGAGGCGCGCAGAAGAAGGTGGAACTCCCGCTCAAGCTGCTAGTCATGGGCGACTACAGCAACGGTCAGGACACGCGAGCGCTCGCGGAACGAACCAAGGTCGACATCAACAAGAACAACTTCAATTCGGTGCTCGCGGATTACAGCCCGAAAGCAAAGATCGCTGTCGAGAACACGCTTGCAGGTGACGGCTCGGAATTGCCGGTCGCGCTCGAATTCAAGTCAATGGACGACTTCAGGCCGGACGTCGTGGCGAGCAAGGTGCCCGAACTTCGCGCGCTGATGGCCGCGCGTAATCTGCTGCGCGATCTCAAGTCGAACCTGCTCGACAACGCAACGTTCCGTCGTGAACTTGAAAAGATCCTCAAGAACCCGGCCTTGTCCGATCGCCTGCGTACCGACCTGCAGCAAATCGGTGAATCCGCACCGGCAGCACAACAATAATCGCCGATCATCGAGGAATCTCAACCATGGCAAACAACCAAACGGCAGTTCACGATTCGGCGGCGGCAGACACAGTTGTGCTGGACGCCCCGGGTAAAAGCGTCTACGAATCCCTCTGCGAAAAAATCAACCTGACGCCTGTCAAGCAGACGCGTCCGTTCGACTCGTTCCAGAACGCGGACTCGCTGTCGGAATCCTCGCTCGACGAGCGCGTCGCCCAGGCAATGGGCGTGTTCCTGAAAATGATCAAGGACTCGTCGCAGCAGGTGGATCGTCTCGACAAGAGCCTGCTCGACTTTCATATCGCCCATCTCGATCGGCAGATCAGCCGTCAGCTCGACGCGATCATGCACAACGAAACGTTCCAGCAGATTGAATCGGCATGGCGCGGGCTGAAGTTCCTGGTCGATCGCACAGATTTCCGCAAGAACGTGCGGATCGAAGTGCTCGACGTATCGAAGGAACAGTTGCGCCAGGACTTCGAGGACACGCCCGAAGTCATTCAGAGCGGCCTGTACCTGCACACCTACATTCAGGAATACGATACGCCGGGCGGCGAGCCGATCGGCTCGATCATCTCGAACTATGAGTTCGACCGCAGCGCGCAGGACATCGCACTGCTGCGCAATATTTCGAAGGTGTCGGCGGCTGCCCACATGCCGTTCATCGGCTCGGTGTCGCCCAAGTTTTTCGGCAAGGATTCGATGGAAGAAGTCGCGAGCATCCGCGACATCGGCAACTATTTCGACCGTGCCGAATACCTGAAGTGGAAGAGCTTCCGCGGATCGGACGACGCCCGTTATATCGGTCTCACGCTGCCGCGCTTCCTCGCCCGCTTGCCGTATGGCCCGGACACCGCGCCGGTGCGTGCGTTCAACTATGAAGAAGCGGTCAAAGGCCCGGATCACACGCGTTATCTGTGGGCAAATGCGTCGTTCGCGTTTGCCGCCAACATGGTGAAGAGCTTCATCAAGAACGGCTGGTGTGTGCAGATTCGCGGTCCCCAGGCAGGCGGTCTCGTCGAAGACCTGCCGATCCACCTGTATGACCTCGGCACCGGTAACCAGGCCAAGATTCCGAGCGAAGTGCTGATTCCGGAAACGCGCGAGTTCGAGTTCTCCAACCTCGGCTTCATTCCGCTGTCGTACTACAAGAACCACGACTTCGCGTGCTTCTTCTCGGCACATTCGGCGCAGAAGCCGGCGCTGTACGACACGAAGGAAGCCACGGCGAATAGCCGCGTCAACGCCCGTCTGCCGTACATCTTCCTGCTCTCCCGTATTGCGCACTATCTGAAGCTGATTCAGCGCGAGAACATCGGTACGACAAAAGATCGCCGTCTGCTCGAGCTCGAACTGAACACGTGGGTCAAGTCGCTCGTCACCGAAATGACGGACCCGGGCGACGACCTGCAGGCATCGCACCCGCTGCGTGAGGCGAAGGTGATCGTCGAAGACATCGAGGACAACCCGGGCTTCTTCCGCGTCAAGCTTTTCATCGTGCCGCACTTCCAGATAGAAGGGATGGACATCAATCTGTCGCTCGTCTCGCAAATGCCGAAGGCAAAGAACTAGGTATCGCTGTCAGACCGGATTGAGTACTTCCCGCGCCGCGGCCCACGGGGCGCCGCGCGGGTATGCAGTTCGCGGTTTGCAGTCGATGCGAAACCGTGCGTCCAGGGGATTTGTTCGGGACGTTTCAGGCATTAATCAATAACGATGAAGATAACAAGACCGCTGTGGGCACACGGCATTTTCATGACGCCCCAGCATTTCCAGCAACAGGCGCTGTGGGACCGGTATGCTGACGAGCGCATTGCGCGCATCGGCAGTCCCGATCCTTGGGGAGTCAGCCGCGTTGCTTTCGACACGCAAGCGTTGTCGATCAATCGTTTGCAACTGTCGTCGCTCGACGTGCGCCTGCCCGACGGCACTTTCTTCGACACCGAATCCGCCGATCACCTGCCGCCCGCGCGCGACCTGAGTGAAGTGCCGGCGCACGCCGAATCGGTCGTCGTATTGGCTGCGCTGCCGCTTATTGACCCGCAGGGCGGCAACTGCATCGAATCCGGTGAGAAACCGGCGCGCCCGCGTCGCTTCACGCGGGAATATCTGCAAGTCGCGGATCTCAACGGTGAGGGCAAGGAAGAAATCAGCGTCGAGCGGCATGCGCTCGCGCTGCTGTTCGATTTCGAAGAGCCGGGCGACTACGTGACGTGTCCGGTCGGCCGCTTCGTGCGCAACGCGCAAGGCCGCTTCGAAATGGATGCTGCGTTCGTGCCGCCGTGCCTCGTGCTGTCGGCGAGCGGTCAATTGACGAGCCGCATGAACCGGCTGTCGGAAATTCTGAGCGCCAAAAGCGCCAGCCTTGCGGTGCGCCGGCGGGAGCGTTCGGACCAGATCGCTGATTACGCGGTCGCGGACGTGTCGCTCTTCTGGCTGCTGCATAGCGTGAACAGCACGTGGCCCGAACTCGCCCGCCTATGCCAGGCGCCCGATCAACATCCCGAGCGGCTCTACGGTGTACTGGCACGCCTGGCCGGCTCGCTGCTCACCTTTTCGACCACCGAAACGCTGCAGGCCATTCCGCCGTATGCGCACGATGCGCCGGAGCCGGTATTTGCGGAACTCGAATCGCTGATTCGTACGCTGCTCGATACGGTGATCCCGTCGCGCGTCGTGCCGATCGCTCTGGAACGGATTCGCGGCACGGCATGGCTCGGCAAGATCAACGACGAGCGGCTGGTCGAAGGCGCGGACTATTACCTGTCCGTTCGGTCCGGCTTGCCCGCTCACGCGCTGCTCGAACAGTTGCCGCGCTTGTGCAAGGCAGGCGCGCCCGACGAGGTCGAGCAGATCGTCAACTCCGCGCTGTCGGGCATCCCGCTGCGCACCATGTCGCGGCTTCCCGCGGCCATTCCTGTTCGCATCGAGAATCAGTATTTCGCGCTCGATAGCGCGCACCCGGCGTTCAAACGCATGGTGGATGCACGCGCGTGCCAGTTCTATATTCCGGCCTCGATGCCGGACGTTTCGCTCGAACTCTACGCGGTGCTGCCGACATGACGTCCATCCCGATCGGCCGCAACCTCGCGCCGCCTTCGCTGCTGCCCGTCGCATTGCGCAACACGGCGTTGACGGTCGCCCTTCTCGACACCGATCCCGCGCCGCAGTCGTTCAATGCCTTCAAGGGCAAGTGCAAGGAGCAGGTGCGAAGCCTGCGCGAGGAACTGCAGTCCGCGGGTCATCCGCAAGACGTGATTGAAGATGCCGTCTACGCTCAGTGCGCGCTTCTCGACGAAAAGGCGCTCAGCAATTTGAAGGGCGACGACCGCGACGCATGGGAGCGCGTGCCGCTGCAAGTCGACGAGTTCCACAGCAACGAGGCGGGGCATGAACTGATCGCGCGTATCGAACGCCGTCTGGCGCAGCCGCAACCTGTGCTGCCGCTCCTGGCCATCTTCGGCGCCGTGCTGGACCTCGGCTTCACGGGCAAATTCGCCCTCGCCGCGAGCGACGCTCGCGTCGCCCTCGTCAAGGCAATCGGCGAACGGCTCGACCGCGCGCACGATACATCGGGCCCCGTCACAATCAAACCGCTTGCGTCGAACCACTGGGCGGGGCGGCTCTCGCCGCTCGCCTGGGTTGTCATCGCGTGCGTCGTCGCGGGTGTCGCCTATGTTGCGCTCGATCAATGGCTCAATGCGGCCGTCGCCCGGATCGCACATTGATGGAGCCGCGTTTGACTGGTTACCCGAGCGGTTATCCGTACCGCACGCTGTTCGTGTGGGTCGCGCTGCTGGCGCTGACCTGGCTCGGGCTATGTTCGCCCTGGCCGGCGGGATGGAACGCGTTTGTCGCGGCGCTTGTGGTTTTTGCCGCGCTGGTCGCGGTCGTGCTCGGCACCAAGCGCGCGCGACTGCGGGGCGAGGCGACGCACCATGTGCTGGACGCCGTCGATGCGGCGCTCAGCTCGCTGCCTGCCGACGTCAAACGCAATACGCCGCTCGTGATCGCCGTTGCCGACGGCGGCGAACTGGCGGGCCCATTCGGCTCGGATTTCGTCCGCATTACCGACGCCGCCATCTGGGTGCGCAACGACGACCCGGCAAAGCTGATGTATCTCGCCGATGCACTCAAGCGCTGGCGTGACGGCCAGGGGCCCGACGCGGTGGCCTATCTGCTGGCCGCCGACCAGGCCACGGGCGCCGTCACGTTGCAGGCGGCGTTGAGGCGCTGGTGTTCCGCAATCGGGGAAGCGAGCCGTGCCGTCGGCTATCCGTTGCCCTTGTGCATCGCGTTATACGCGCGAGAGGCCGGACAAAGCCCGGATGACTGTCCGTGGTTCGGTGTGTCGGGCGTCGAGGGCATGCAGCCGGAGAGCCTGCCCGACATCGTTGCTGCGCGGCTTGCGCAATACACGTACATGGCCAGTCCGGAAATCGCGGATGAGCGCAAGTGGCGGGCATACCGCGCCGCGCGTCTCGACGCTCTGTCACGTTGGGCAGGTCAGCTCGTTGTACCCACGTTCGTCAGTACTCAACGCGGCGCGCTGCAGCTTGCGGCGCTGGGCGTGACCGCGATCGAAGGACGCCCAGCCCCGGATTCGTTATACGGCCAGTTCGTCAGCGGCATCACCGAACTACCGCTCGCTGCTGCAAACGGCGGCGTCCGCGCGCCGCGCCATTGCCCGCTGCCCGAGCCGTTGATTCGCGGAATACGGCCTCAGCCTGCAAGACGCGCGCTGCCGCGTGCGCTCGCGCACGCGTTCATCTGGCTCGCCGCCGGCTTCTGCGCGGCTGCCGCCGCGTCGGCCTGGCAGAATCGCGCGCTGGTCGAGCGGGTCGCGGGCGATATGGCTCGCTACAAAGCCATCCCGCCCGCGCAGGACGCGGCGCGCGTCGACGCGCTCAAAGCCGTCAAGCACGATCGCGACGAACTCGAGCGCTATGCGAGCGCCGGCGTACCGCCGCGGCTCGGCCTCGGTTTCTATCGCGGCGCTCCGCTGCTCGCGCCACTCAACGCGCTGATTGCCGGCTATCAGCCGCCGCCCGCGCCGGTCGTGCCGCCCACCATCGAGTTGGACAGCATGTCGCTGTTCCGTTCGGGCAGCGCGGTGCTGAATCCCGGTTCCAACCGGGTGCTGATCGGCGCACTGGAAATGATCAACGCACACCCGGACAAGCGCGTACTGGTCGCGGGTCATACCGACTCGATCGGCAGTCCGGCGAGCAATCTCAAGCTGTCCGAAGCGCGCGCCGCATCGGTGCGCGACTGGCTGGCGGACGCATCCGGCATCGCGCCGACGCGGTTCGCCATCCAGGGCTACGGCGACACGCGTCCCAAAGCTCCTAACAGTACGGAAGCGGGACGCTCGGCGAATCGCCGGGTCGAGATCACACTGGTCCCGGATTGCCGGGACACGTTTGAAGAAAGCAGGAATGGCAACGGCCGTTCCATCCCCCAAGGCCACACGGCCTGTTCATTCGAGTAGAAGGAGAAAAACAAAATGGCTATTCCGGCATACATGTGGATCAAGGACGACGGCGGCGCGGACATCAAAGGCTCGGTCACCGTGCAGGGTCGCGAAGGCAGCGTCGAAGTCGTGGCGTTCCAGCACGGCGTAAGCATTCCGACCGATTCGAACACCGGCAAGCTGACGGGTGCCCGCGTGCATCTGCCGATCACGTTCACGAAAGAAACGGACGCGTCGTCGCCGTACCTTTATAAGGCAGTGACGAGCGGCCAGACGTTGAAGTCGATCGAAATCAAGTGGTACAAGATCGACGACGCCGGCAAGGAAAAGGAGTACTTCAACACCAAGCTGGAGAACGTGAAAGTCGTGGCCGTGAATCCGAAGATGCACGACATCAAGAACCCCGAGTTCGAAAAACACAACCATCTGGAAGACATCCAGTTGCGCTACGAGAAGATCACGTGGTCGTACAAGGACGGCAACATCATCCACACCGACACCTGGAACGAACGCTCGTAATCGCGCGCTCGGTTCGGCACTGACAAGAGCTGGTCCGTCCGATCTTCGGAAAGTACGGACCGGCCCTTCGTCAGTCATTGCCTGCCAGCACATACGCGGAACCGGCGCTCACCGTTCTCTCACAGCCTCCACTCGCCGCATTTTTAGCCGCTCGCCGCCATGACTCATCGCGACTTCTCCCCGTATCTGCGCCGCCTCAACGATCACTGCGCTCAAGCACTCGCCGACGCCGCGAGTCTGTGCGCGACGCGCGCCCATCGCGACATCGAGGTCGAACACTGGTTCATCAAGCTGCTCGAACTGGGCGACGGCGATCTCGTGGCGATCATGCGCCGCTATACGCTCGACGTCGACGGCATCTGGAACGGTCTGCTCAGTGCAATCGACCGCTTGCCGCACGACCTGCGCGGCAAGCCCGGCTTGTCGCATCGCCTGGGGCAACTGCTCGAGGCCGCGTGGCTGCGCGCATCGCTCGAGGCGCAAGCGCCGCTGATCCGCTCATCGCATCTGCTGGCGGCGCTCGCCGATGCGCCACATCTGCTGCGCGCGCCCGACGCGTGGGCGCTGCTGTCGCTGTCGTCCACGCAGATCGAGCGCCTCACGCCGGAACTCAACTGGACGTCGATCGAAGCGCCCGCCGCCAAGCCCTCCACGCAGCACGCGGACGGCACACCGACTACCGGGCACGCGTCGGACAGCGCGATGCAAGACGACCTCGAGTTCGATTTCGACCCGGACCTCGATCCCGATCCGCTCTCCGCGGCGCCGCGCGCAAACGGGTTCGCGAACCCGGTATCGGAAGCGTTAGACCGCTTCACGATCGACGTCACGCAGAAAGCGCGCGACGGCAATATCGACCCCGTGTTCGGCCGTGACACCGAAATCCGTCAGATGGTCGATATTCTCGCGCGCCGCCGCAAGAACAATCCGATCCTGGTGGGCGAGCCTGGCGTCGGCAAGACCGCGCTCGTCGAAGGTCTCGCGCTGAAAATCGCCGAGGGCGACGTGCCCGCAGCGATCCGCGACGTGCGCCTCTTGACGCTCGACCTCGGGCTGCTGCAGGCAGGCGCGGGCGTCAAGGGTGAATTCGAGCAACGTCTGAAAAACGTGATCGAGGCGGTACAGCAATCGGCCACGCCGATCCTGCTCTTTATCGACGAAGCGCATACGCTGATCGGCGCCGGCAATTCGGCGGGCAGCGGCGACGCGGCGAATCTGCTGAAGCCGGCCCTCGCGCGCGGAGAGTTGCGCACGATCGCGGCGACCACATGGTCGGAATACAAGCAGTACTTCGAGCGCGACGCGGCGCTCGAACGGCGTTTCCAGATGGTCAAGGTCGACGAACCCGACGACGACAACGCATGCCTGATGCTGCGCGGCCTGAAAGAGCGTTATGCGCGGCACCACAACGTGCACATCACCGACGCCGCAGTGAGCGCGGCCGTGCGTTTGTCGCGCCGTTATCTGACGGGGCGTCAATTGCCCGACAAGGCCGTCGACCTGCTCGACACCGCGGCGGCGCGCGTGCGCATGAGCGTCGATGCAACGCCAATCGCTATCGCCGCGCGTCGCGCGGAACAGGCCGCGCTACGTGTCGAGCGCGATGCGCTGGTCGACGATCAGGGCGCGACATCGGTGGATATGAGCGCGCGGCTTGCGGCCATCGACGCACGCCTTCTGGCAGTCGCCGCCGAAATAGACAATCTCGAACAGAATTACGCGGAGCAGAAAAAAGCCGTCAGCGCGCTAACGGATCTGCGCGCGCAGTGGCGCGCCGCATCGGACGAATCCGCGCGGCGCGATCTCCAGCCGGAGATCAAAGCGGCGCACGCGCTGCTGACGAAGCATGGCGACGAAGCGCTGATTCACGCGGAAGTCGACGAAGCCACGATCGCAGGCGTCATCGCGGACTGGACGGGCGTGCCGGTCGGCAGCCTGCTCGAAGACGAACTCACCACGCTGCTGGAACTCGAGACGCGGCTCGCGCGAACGGTCGTCGGCCAGGACGACGCGCTCGCGGCGCTCGGCAAATCGCTGCGGGCCGCCAAAGCCGGCTTGAAGTCCGAAGACGCGCCGCTCGGCGTGTTCCTGCTCGCCGGTCCGTCTGGCGTCGGCAAGACCGAAACGGCGCGGGCACTCGCTGACCTGATGTTCGGCGGCGAGCGCGCGCTCGTCACCATCAACCTGTCCGAGTATCAGGAAGCGCACACGGTCTCGCAACTGAAGGGCTCGCCGCCCGGCTACGTCGGCTATGGGCGCGGCGGCGTGCTGACCGAAGCGGTGCGTCAACGTCCGTACAGCGTCGTGCTGCTCGACGAAGTGGAAAAAGCGCATCGCGACGTGCTGAATCTGTTCTATCAGGTGTTCGATCGCGGCTTCATGCGCGACGGCGAAGGTCGCGTGATCGACTTCCGCAATACCGTCATCGTGATGACGTCGAATCTCGGCAGCGACGAAATCATGGCCGCGGTCGAGGCGTCGCAACAGGTGTCGCAAGAACCGCCGCAAGAACCGCCGCAACACGCATCGGAAGACCAGACCGCCATCGACGCAAACGCCAACGCACCAGCAAGCGCAACCGTCACCACCGCCATGCTGATGGAAGCCATTCGCCCGCAACTGGTCCAGCATTTCCAGCCCGCGTTGCTCGCGCGCTTTCAGACCGTCGTCTATCGGCCGTTGTCCGCGGAAGCGCTCGCGCAAATCGTGCGGATGAAGCTCGGCAAGGTCGCGCAACGCATCGAGAAGCGCTTTGCCGTGCCGCTCGCTTGCGACGATGCGCTCGTCGCCGAACTCGTGCGCGCGTGCCTGTTGCCGGACTCGGGCGCGCGCAACATCGACAGTCTGCTCGATCAGCAGATTCTTCCGGTGCTGTCGCGTGAATTGCTCGAACGGGTCGCGAATCGGCAGTTGCCGTCGCAAATCCGTCTCGGCTATGCGGACGACGCAGGCATTACCGTCGATTTCGACAGCGACCCCGCGCATATGGAAGAGGCGACAGCATGAGTCGCGGCGGCCCGGTCTCTTCGAAACAGTGACCGGGCATTTTGCCAACGGCGCGCGCCTTGACGACTACGAGGCCGCGACGCAGAAGTTCTATTCGGTGCAGGACAACATCCAACGCATTCTGAATAGCCGGCGCAATGGGCTTGCTCATTTGCCGGACTATGGGCTCGACGATCTGTCGGAGATTTATCGGGCACTTGCCCTCGTCGGCGCACCAGCTTCAGCGCGTGATCGAAACCACCGTGCTGAAGTGCGAGCCGCGCATGCGGGCAGTCCGGATGGGCAGACGCGCCTCAACATGCTGAGGCCCGATCTGGATCGCGCCTGAGCGTTGCACCGCCTGCTGCGAATGCAGCGAATGCAGCGAATGCGACAAACGCCAAAGCGCGATCCAAAGCCCTACTTCCCTTCGGACAATCCCCGCTCCAACGCCGCGACGCCGGCCGGCAAATCGACCTTAACCCCAAGGTCCACCATCGTCCGACCCAACGCGTGCACGGTCCTGAACAGATTGTGCTCGCGGCACTGCTCGCCCATCTGACCGATGCGGACAATCGGCAATCCAAACGATCCTGAAATTTCCACCTGATGCTGCCGCGAAATATGCGCGCACACGTCGCCCGGACTCAAGCCCTCGGGCACCTCGATGCCCACCACCGAATTCAACCGGCACGCCTTCGGCGCATACAACTGCAAACCGAGCGCCGTCACGCCTTCCTGCAACGCGACCGAACACTTCAGATGCCGCGCGAAACGCTTCTCCAGCGTCTCGGCGCACACGAGCCGCAACGCCTCATGCAACGCAAGCACGCCCGACACCGGCGCCGTGTAGTGATACCCCGCGTTGTGCCAGAAGTTTTCCGCGAGCGACGCATCGAGACACCAATGCGCATTCGGCGCGGTGCGTCCCTTCACCCGCGCCCAGGCGGCATCGGAGAACGCAATCAGCGAGACGCCGGGAATCGACGACAAACCCTTTTGCCCGCCGGTGATCACGGCGTCGATGCCCCATGCGTCCATCGCGAGCGGCATCGTGCTCAACGTGCAGACGGCGTCGACGATCACCAGCGCGCCCGCCGCTTTCGCCAACGCCGCGATGTCCTTCAGTTGATAATTCCAGACCGTATTCGACGTCTCGCCTTGCACCACCGTGACGATCTCGGGGCGCTCGCGGCGAATCGCCTCGGCAATCTCATCGAGACTCGCCACCGACTGATCGCCGACTTCGAGCGTGCTCACACGCGCACCGACGCGGCGGCCCATCTCGGCCATCCGTCCGCTGAAAAAGCCGTTCTTGATGCTGAGGACGCGCGTGCCTTCCCACGCGAGATTGGAGATCGCCATTTCCATCGCGGCCGAGCCCGGTCCCGCGACGCCCAGCACCCACTTCGAATGAGTCTGGAACACGTAGCGCGCCATGGTCTTCACCTGGTTGATCACCTTCACCATCGTAGCGCCCAGGTGATTGATCACGATCGTGTTGGCCTTGGCGACGGCGGCGGGAATCGGCACGGGACCCGCGCCCATCATCAGCAACGGCTCTTCGGGAAGAATGGCGTCGAGCGATTCGACAACCGGACAGGGCACAGCAGTAGACGTAACGTTGAACGATGAAGTCGGCATGATCGGCACTTGAAGGAAACGGCAAACACGGAACGCACAGCAGCCAACGGCCTCGCCAGCAGTGACACTGGCGAGGCCGGTTTTCGATCATTCACCGATCCGCGCAATTGCGCAAGTTTTTTGACCATGCCCGAGCGGGCGGCGTCATTTCACCTTGCTTTTATCGAGCTTCTTGCCTGTCTCCGCATTGAAGCGCTCGACGTATTCCTCGATGAGCCGCCGCATCGCGCGTCCGATCTGCCGGTAGTCCGACTCGTTGAGATTGGCGAGCGACACGCGCCCCGACGCATGCTGCGTGCCGAAGCCGAGCCCCGGCAACAGCACCACCCGCGCCTCGCGCGCGAGCCGGAACAGCAGTTCGGTGGGCTGCGTGTTCTTCAATTGCCACTCGACAAACTCGCGCCCGAACATCCGCTCGCCGAGGAACTCGGCGTCGAGAATCGTGTAGTAATCGACCTGGTTCGGATCGTCGTCCTCGAACGAAATGCCGAGTTCCTCGTAGAGCGCCTGCTTGCGCTTGCGGATCAGGCGCTTCAACGCGTTCTTGTACGCGTCGGGCGTGTCCATCAGCGAGAACAGCGAAAAGAGCACCATCTGCACCTGCTGCGGCGTCGACAAGCCCGCCGTGTGATTGAGCGCGACGGTACGGCTGTCGGCAACCAGACGGTCGATGAACTTGAGCTTCTCGGGCTCCGTCGTGATCGATTCATAACGCTCGTGCAACTGCTCCTTCGCCTCTTTCGGCAACTCGGCAATCAACCTGTCGAGCACATTGTCGCGATGCGTCGCGATGGTGCCGAGACGCCAGCCGGTCGCGCCGAAGTACTTCGAATACGAGTACACGAGAATCGTGTTCTTCGGCGCGAGCGCGAACAGCGACACGAAGTTGTCCGCGAACGTGCCATACACGTCGTCGGTGAGAAGAATCAGATCCGGGCGTTCTTTGACGATATCAGCAATGTACTGAAGGCTCTCGTCGTCCATCTTCACCGAAGGCGGATTGCTCGGGTTCACGAGAAAGAACGCCTTGACCTTCGGATCGCGCAGCTTGTCGAGTTCCTCTTTCGAATACTGCCAGTTGCTCTCGACGGCGGCGTGAAGATTCACCACGTTCAACTGGTAGTCGTTCAGTCGCGGAATCTCGATGTACGGCGTGAAGATCGGCATGCCGAGCGCGATCGTATCGCCGGCTTTGAGCAGGTGATTCTCGCGCATCGTGTTGAAGATATACGTCATGGCCGCCGTGCCGCCCTCCACGGCGAACACGTCGAACTCCCCGACGAACGGATGCTGCCCGATCATCTCGCGGCGCAGATACTGGCCGACAATTATTTCGGATAGCTTAAGCATCCGGTCCGGCACCGGATAGTTCGATGCGAGGATGCCCTCGCACATTTCATACAGGAAATCGCCCGCGGAAAGTCCCAACTGATCGCGCACATACGACACGGCGCCGCGCAAAAAGTCGATGCCGGGCACGCCCTTGTTCTCGCGCAGGAACAGATCGAAGCGCTCTTCGAGACCATCGCGCCGCGGGAATCCGCCGACGCCCTCCGGCATGTAGGCGAACGAACGCTCCGACTCGCGCATCGCAAAGAGGCCGAGTTGCCAGAAGCCGTGACGCGGAATCGTCGCGAGAAAATTCGGGTTGCCGCGCCCGGCGTTGAGCATCGCCGCGTTGGCCGGACGCTCGACCGCGCCGCCGCCCGCGGCCTTGATGAGTTCATCCTTCAATTCGAACGGGCTCAGCGCGGCAAGACCCGCTTGCGCCATATCGCCATGTTTGCTGTCGCCCTTCTCTTTTGCCATGATGCGTTCTCCAATGAGCCAGATGAAAGCGCCGCCGCGAGTTGCTCTGCGTGATGCCGCGGCCGGCGCGAAGAGACCGATACAACGCTCGGCTAGACGAGCCCCACCACCAGCGGCCCGAGCAACGTCAACGCGACGTTTGCAATCGCATACGTGATGGCGAACGGCACGGTCGGCACCGCGCTTTCCGCCTTGTCGAGCACGCCGCCGAACGCCGGATTGGCGCTGCGCGAGCCCGTCAGCGCGCCCGCCAGGATGGCCGCGTTGTTGTAGCGAAGCACGTAGCGGCCGAACAGCATCGTGAGCAGAAGCGGGAACAGCGTGACGAATACGCCGAGCAGGAAGATCGTCATGCCGCTCTGCTTGACGGTCACCACCGCCTGCAAGCCGGAATTCAGGCCGACCACGGCGACGAACGCGGCGAGTCCGAAGTCCTTCAGCAACTGCGAAGCGGCCGTGGGCATCACGCCGTACATCGGATGCTTGCCGCGCATCCAGCCGAACAGCAGGCCGGCGAGCAGGCAGCCGCCGCCGGAACCGAGCGTGAGCGGAATGCCGCCGACATTGACGACGATCAGCCCGATCAGCAAGCCGAGCACGAGACCCACGCCCATGTAGATGAAGTCGGTCTTGATGGTGTACGGCAGTTCGTAACCCGCGGCGTCGACGGCACGCTTCGTGTCTTTCGGCGATCCGTAGAACGTGATGACGTCGCCGTGTTCGAGCTTTGTCTCGGGCAAAAGCGGCAGCGGCTGACCGGCGCGCGAAATGCTCTGGATATACACGCCGTGGCGCATGTCGCGGTCCACGATCTCGCGTGCCGCGGCGATTGTGGTGTGGTTCATGCCTTTGCGCGTGAACACGCCTTCGCGCGTTTGCATGACGACGCCCACGTCGCCGATGTCGGCGACCTCGCTGCCGTTCGAGCCGAATTCGACCACGGCTTCGCGACGGCCCACGACCAGCACGACGTCGTCGGGTTCGAGGATCAGATCGGGCGTCGGGTCGAGCGTATGACCGCCGCGCTTGACGCGCTCGATGGTCAGCAGATCGCGATGCAGCGTCTCGACCTCCTTCACGGATTTGCCCGCGCTGACGTCGATCCGGTACGCGCGCCCCACCAGTTCCGGCAACGCGCGCAGTTGCCCCGGCCCTTGCGCCGGCGCGCCCGCTGCAAGCTCGCGTTCGGCTTCGATGGACGCATCGCGCAGGCTCTGCCCCATGAACTTCGGCAAGATGTTCACGCACACGATGATCGCGCCGAGCGAGCCGAACACGTAGGTCACCGCGTAGGCAATCGCCACGTCCGATTGCAGCGCCTTGACCTGGTCCGCGGGCAAGCCGAGGCGCGCGATCGCGTCGCCCGCGGTGCCGATAATCGCCGACTGCGTCAGCGCGCCGCCTGCGAGCCCGGCCGCGAGTCCCTTGTTCAGATGGAACAGCTTCGCGCACACCACGACGGTGATGAGCGCCGTGACCGCGAGAAAGACCGCCATCGCGATTTCGCGCAGCGTCTTGCGGTTCAGCGAATTGAAGAAGCCGGGACCCGAGTCGTAGCCGACCGCGTAGATAAACACCGCAAACATCACCGATTTCACGCCGTTGTCGATCGTCACGCCGGCCTGGCTGATGACCACGGCGGCAAGCAGCGAGCCGCCCACGCCGCCCAACTGGAATTTGCCGAAGTTGATCTGGCCGATGAAGTAACCCGCCGCCAGCGACAGAAACAGCGCTATCTCAGGCGATTTCTGGAAGATTTGGTGTAGCCAGTCCATCGTGCCCTCGCTTTTTAGTTTGTCATACTAATTACCAGCCACTGCCGCGAGCGCACGAGCGACGCCTGACGGCACTGCTGACTGCCTAACCCAACTTGCCGGCAACGCCGACCACGACCGGACCCATCAACGGCAAAAGGATGTTGGAGAGCGCGTAGGTGATCGTGTAGCCGATCACCGGCGTCGAATTGCCCGCCACGCCCACCAGCGCGCTGATCGCGGGCGTGCTGCACTGCTGACCGGCGATCGCGCCGAGCAGCATCGGCGTGTCCAGCTTGAGGAACACGCGGCCTATCCATAACGACAACAGCCCCGGCACGAGCACGAGCAGAATGCCCGCCGCCGGCAGCGCGAGGCCGTACTCGCGCACGAGCCTGATCGCATCCGGTCCCGCCGACAAACCGACCGCGGCGATAAACGTGGCGAGCCCGAAGTCCTTGAGAATCTGCGCCGCCGCCGAAGGCAACGAGCCGACGAGCGGATAGCGCGAGCGAATCCAGCCGAATAGCAGGCCCGACAGCAGACATCCGCCGCCCGTGCCCAGTGCGAGCGACACGCCGCCGATGCGCCCGCCGAGATGACCGATCGCCATGCCCGCGAGCACGCCGAGGCCGAGATAGACGAAGTCGGTCTTCTGCGTGGCGACGAGCACATAGCCGAGACGCCGGGCGCCGCGCTCCACGTCGGTCTTCGCGCCGACGAGCGTCAGCACGTCGCCGCGATTGAGTTCCGTGCCGGGCAACGCGGGGATCGTCGAGTCGAGCCGTGTGACGGCCGCGATATAGACGCCGCGTCCCTGCTCCGGGGCCGCGCGTTCGCGCAGTTGAGCGACCGTGAGACCGTGAGCGTCGCGCCGCGTCAGCACGACGTCGCGCGTCTCCGCGAGGACCTGGCCGAAGTCCGCGCCGTCCACTTCGTCGCCGAGGCCCGGCGCCGCTGCGACGATCGCTTCGCGCCGGCCGCCTACCAGCACGAGGTCGCCGGACGCGAGCGCGAGTTGCGGCTCGACGGGCACGTCCGAGCCGTTGCGCCGCACCTGCTCGATGGTGAGATTGAAGCCGTGCTGCTGTTCGATGGCGAAAACCGTCGCTCCATGAGCGCCGTCGATGCGGAACGCGCGGCCCACCAGCGCAGGCGCGGCGGCGCGCTGTCCGTCGCCTAGGGCGCCATCGCCGCCGAGCGTGCGCCACATTTTTTCCGCCTCGGCGCGCAAATCGATGCGCAACAGCAACGGCGCGAACTGACTGGTAAAGAGCACGATGGTGATAAGCCCGAACAGGTAACTCACGCTGTATGCAGTGACGACGTTGGCCTGCAGGCGCACCGTCTCAGCTTCTGCGAGACCGAGCTTCGCGATCGCCTCCGACGCTGTGCCGATCACGGCGGACTCCGTTGCCGCGCCGGCCAGCAGGCCGGCTGCGGTGCCGGCGTCGAGCCGCATCACGGCCACCGCGATGACGATCAGCGCGAGCACCGACACGATCTCGATCACCGACAGCAGCCCATAGCGCCAGCCCCGGCCGATATTGGCGAAAAACTGCGGCCCGCCCGTGAAGCCCAGCGCAAAGATGAAGAGCGCGAATGCAATGTTCTTCAAATCGGGGGCGAGCCGCGCGCCGGTCTGACCCAATAGCAGCGCGACGATCAACGTGCCGCAAACGCCGCCCAATTGAATAGGGCCGATACGAAAGGAGCCGATCAAATAGCCGATTGCGAGGCTCGTGAACAGCGCGATCTCCGGTTGAGCCCTCAGCAATTCAGCGATCATGTTGGCCGGCCAATTTATAGGTTCGATTAGCGATCTGCTCAATAACGCCGACTGCAAATTGCGTGACTGCTTTCGTGAAGACTGTTCTGATCTGGGTCAATGGTTCAACTGGACGGTTCAATTAAACGCCATATGACGGAACAGGCAGGCAGCGCAATACGAACGCCGCACTGAACTACTGCGTCATTGAAAAAGACAGCATTTGCAATCGGACCACGCCGATGGCTTTGCAGGGACAAATTGCCACACGTACCGTGCGTGCGGCGCGTTTTACCGTTTCCGCCCAAGACAGCCTCTGGCGCTCACGGGCTTTTTTAAATTATGTAAGTTGAGAAGACCTGTCAATGTTATTTTTTTCGCAGTTGTTCTTGACTTCGCGAATAGCGGACCTATGGAAAGGCACCGTCTAGCCGTTTTATTGCATTGCACCTTTTGATGAATTCCTTATACTCGTTTTCATTGAGCGCTAAAGCGCCGTCTTCATAAAACTGCGAATTGCGCAGCGCCGGTATGCGATTAAATGGAGTGAGCAATGCGCATGATCCTGTTCAGCAGCCGTCAATACGACGTCGAGACTTTCACCGAAGCGAATGCCGCGCATCGCTATGAACTGCATTTCCAGGAATCCCATCTGAACAGCGAAACCGCCGTGCTCGCGCGTGGCTATGAGGTCGTGTGTCCGTTCGTCAACGATCGTGTCGACGCCGCCGCGCTCGAACATCTGCATGCGGGCGGCACGCGCATGATCGCGTTGCGTTCGGCCGGCTTTAATCACGTCGATCTCGCAACGGCCGAGCGCCTCGGCATTGCCGTCGCCCGCGTGCCCGCTTATTCGCCGCACGCGGTCGCCGAGCATGCGGTGGGCCTCGTGCTCGCGCTGAACCGGCGCCTGCCGCGTGCGGTCGCGCGCACGCGCGAGGGCGACTTCTCGCTGCACGGACTATTGGGCTTCGATCTGCACGGCAAGACAGTCGGCGTGATCGGCACCGGCATGATCGGCCGCGTGTTCGGACGCATCATGTCGGGCTTCGGCATGCGCGTGCTGGCGTACGATCCCGGCACGCCCGCCGACGATCTGCTCACGCTCGGCGCGCGCTATGTGACGCTCGACACGCTTCTCGCGGAATCGGACATTGTCAGCCTGCATTGTCCGTTGCTTCCGGCAACGTACCATCTGATCGACGCGGCCGCGCTCGCCCGAATGAAGCGCGGCGCGATGCTGATCAACACGGGGCGCGGCGGGCTCGTCGAAAGCAATGCGCTGGTGGGCGCGCTGAAGGACGGTCAGCTCGGCCATCTGGGGCTCGACGTGTACGAGGAAGAAGGCGGTCTGTTCTTCGAGGACCATTCGAATCTGCCGCTGCAAGACGACGTGCTCGCGCGTCTTCTGATGTTCCCGAATGTGATCGTGACGGCCCACCAGGCGTTTTTTACACGCGAGGCGATGAACGAGATCGCGCAGACCACGCTCGCGAACGTCGCCGCGTGGCAAGCGGGCACGCCTCGCAACGCGGTGCATGCGAACGACCAGGCGTCGTCGGGCCTGCCTGGCTGAAGCCGAAAATCTACCCGCCGCCCGCGTTCAGCGGAACGGGGCGAATCACCGTGCGGGCGTCGTCCGGTGCGCCGCATATCTCGCGCAGCAACGCCGCCTCGCGCTCGTGCACTTCCACCGGAAACCAGCGCGCCCCGGCATCGGCGAGATAGCGCGCGCGATGCTGCCCGTTGCGAAACGCCACCACGCCCTCGCGCTCGAAACCGAGCCACCCGAGCAGGCCCGAAGCGCGGCGCGTCGAGATCGTCACGTAGGGCATCTGCGGAATGCGCGGATTGTCCGGATCGAGGAACTCGCGAATGCCGCGCACCTTTCCCGCATGCCATTCGGCAACGGGCTTCAGAACATAATCGGTGTTGTCGCGATCGGCGCACGCGAGCAGCTTGCGCACGTCGACCACGACGACCTGATGCCGCGTGCCGTCGGCGACGAAGACGCGTTTCAGACGCACGTGGTCGTACCATGAATGCCGGTCGAGCGGGACGATCCAGACGGTCTCCGCGCAGGCCGGCGCACCCGCGGACGGTGAATTGGCGAGAGGCAAAGGCAGGCTCGATAAGCTGGCGGCAGCTCGCCAGCGCGTTAAGAGAGCGCTAACGCTACGAGTCGATTGTGAAAGAAGCATGTCAAGCCACGGTATTAACTGCTGTGCATGAGCGCTGCACTGGCGCCCGAACGGATCAACGAACGGGCGAACGCGGACCTTCAGGGAGACGACGATGATAAGCACGCAAAATTTCAACCAATATGTGCGTATCGAAGCTAACCGTGATAACGGCGTAGCAACCATCGTGCTTGAGCGTCCGGAGCGGCGTAATGCGGTCGACCGCCTCGTCGCCGATGCGTTGAGCGCCGCGTTCCAATGCTTCGAAGCCGAGCCGGCGTGGCGCGCAGCCGTGCTGTTCGGCGCGGGCGGCACCTTCTGCGCGGGCGCGGATCTGAGCGCGCTCGCCGACGACACGCGCCGCAACGAGATTCACGCGGACGGCAGCGGTCCCGGACCGATGGGACCGACGCGCATGCATTTCACGAAGCCGGTCATCGCGGCCATTGCGGGCTATGCGGTCGCGGGCGGTCTGGAGCTGGCGGCCATGTGCGACCTGCGTGTCGTCGAGGAGGACGCGGTGCTCGGCGTGTTCTGCCGCCGCGTCGGCATTCCGCTGATCGACGGCGGGACGATTCGCTTGCCGCGGCTGATCGGCATGTCGCGCGCGCTCGATCTGATACTCACCGGCCGCGCGGTGAGCGCACAGGAAGCGCTCGCTTTCGGCCTCGCGAATCGCGTGGTCGCCAAAGGCGAGGCGCGCGCGGCGGCCGAGCAACTGGCCGCCGAACTCGCGGCCTTTCCGCAGGCGGCGCTGCTGGCCGACCGCCGCTCGGTGCTGGAAAACAGCGTGCTGGACGATCTCGCCGAGGCGCTGCGGCGCGAAGGCGCCGGCGGATATCAGGCGGTTTTCGACGAAGGCGTTGCGGGCGCCGAGCGTTTTACGAAGAACGCGGGACGTCACGGCAAGGCGTCGGATTAAAAACAACAGCCGCGCCGTGCACACGACTGAGCGCCCAGCACTATCGTTTTGACTTAGGTAAAATCCCTAACTGTTTTGCTTTCAGCACGGCGCACGCGCTTTCGCCCCGAAAACGCGCGCCGTCCGCGCGACGTCTCGCGCCGCGCCGATCCACCGTCCGCCGCCATGCCTTTGCCCCTGCTTGCTCTCGCCATTGCCGCCTTTGGCATCGGCACCACCGAATTCGTCATCATGGGGCTCCTGCCCAACGTCGCCCGCGATCTGTCGGTGTCGATTCCGGCTGCCGGCATGCTGGTCTCCGCTTATGCGCTCGGCGTGACGATCGGCGCGCCCATCGTGGCGATCGCCGTCGCCAACATGCCGCGCAAGAAAGCGCTGATGAGCCTGATCGGCGTATTCATCGTCGGCAATCTGCTGTGCGCGCTTGCGCCGGGCTACGCGGTGCTGATGGCCGCGCGGATCGTCACCGCGTTCTGTCACGGCGCGTTCTTCGGCATCGGCTCGGTCGTGGCCGCGGGGCTCGTCGCGCCGAACCGCCGCGCGCAGGCCATCGCGCTGATGTTCACCGGCCTCACGCTGGCGAATGTGCTCGGTGTGCCGCTCGGCACGGCGCTCGGCCAGGCCGCCGGCTGGCGCGCGACCTTCTGGGCGGTGACGGGCATCGGCATCGCCGCGGCCGCCGCGCTCGCGGTCTGCCTGCCGGCGAAGATCGAGATGCAGAAAGCGAGCCTCGTGCGCGAATTCGGCGTGCTGAAAAATCCGCAAGTTCTGATGGTGCTCGGCATCAGCGTACTGGCGTCGGCGAGCCTCTTTTCCACTTTCACGTACATCACGCCGATTCTCGAAGACGTGACCGGTTTCACGCCGCACGCGGTCACGCTCGTACTGTTGCTGTTCGGCCTGGGGCTGACCGTTGGCAGCACGCTCGGCGGCAAGCTCGCGGACTGGCGGCTGATGCCGTCGCTGGTGGCGTTCCTGCTCGCCATCGTCGCGATTCTGACGATCTTCGCCGGCACCATGCATGCCGAAATTCCGGCGATGATCACGATCTTCGCGTGGGGCGTTCTGGCGTTTGCGATCGTGCCGCCGTTGCAGATGCTGATCGTCGACCGCGCGAGCGATGCGCCGAATCTCGCGTCCACGCTGAATCAGGGCGCCTTCAACCTCGGCAATGCAACGGGCGCCTGGCTCGGCGGCATGGCGATCGGTGCGGGCGCGCCGTTGACTACGCTGCCGTGGGTCGGTGTCGCCACTTCCGTTGGGGCGCTGCTGCTTACGCTGTGGTCGGTGTCGATCGACCGGCGTGCACAAAGGATGGCGGTGGCGGGGTGAACGCCAGGAGCGCAGAGTGAGGCCAGCCGGCCGGGCGGCCTTTCTGGGCCATAGCCGGCCGGCGCTTCAGGTTCACGCGTTCACCCCCGCGCCGCCACAATCTCCCCGACGCAAGCCCCAAAACCCACGCGATATCCATCGCCCTGGCACCATCCGGCGAGCGTCAATTCATCGCCGTCCTCAATGAACGTGCGCGTGCCGCCGTCTTTCAGTTCGAGCGGCTTCTTGCCGTTCCACGTCAGTTCGAGCAGGCTGCCGTACGAGTCTTCGGTCGGGCCGCTGATCGTGCCCGAGCCCATCAGGTCGCCCACTCGCGTATTGCAGCCCGATACCGTGTGATGCGCGAGTTGCTGCGCCATCGTCCAGTACATGTGCCTGAAGTTGGTTCGCGCGATGGTCGTCGCCTGTTTCGCTGCATGAGGCCGCAGCTTCACTTCGAGCGCGATGTCGAACGCATGGTCGCCGTCGTGCCGCAGATACGCAAGCGGCTCTGGCTCCTGCACCGGCTGCGCGACGCGGAACGGTTCGAGTGCATCGAGCGTGACGATCCACGGCGAGATCGTGGTCGCGAATGTTTTTGCGTTGAACGGACCGAGCGGCACGTATTCCCATTGCTGAATGTCGCGCGCGCTCCAGTCGTTCAGCAGCACCATGCCGAAGATGTGCGCTTCCGCGTCCGCACATGCAATCGGCTCGCCCAACGCATTGCCGCCGCCGATCACAAAGCCGGTCTCGAGTTCGATGTCGAGCTTGCGGCACGCGCCGAACACCGGCCGCTCCTGATCGGGCAACTTCAATTGACCATTGGGCCGACGCACCGGCGTGCCGCTCACCACCACCGACGACGCGCGTCCGTTGTAGCCGATGGGCATCTCCGACCAGTTTGGCAACAGCGCATTCTTCGGATCGCGAAACATCGAGCCGACGTTCGTCGCATGCTCTTTCGACGAATAAAAGTCCGTGTAGCCAGGAATCTGCACGGGCAAATGAAGCCGCGCGTCGGCTGCATGCACCAGCACTTTGGCGCGCAGTGCCGCGTCGTCGCGCAACGTCGCGGTGTCGCGTGAAAGCAGGTTGCTCAACTGGATGCGCACGCTGCGCCACGCGTCGCGGCCTAGCGCGATGAAGTCGTTCAGCGTATCGCGCGCAAAAACATCGGCGTTCGACGGCAGCTTCAATAGCCCCGCCGCCTGCAATGCGGCCAGATCGACGATCTCATCGCCGATCGCCACGCCCGCGCGGCGCGTGTCGTTGCTCGTGTCGTTGGCCGTGTCGCTGAAAATGCCGAACGGCAAATTCTGGATCGAGAAATCGTGACTCGGCTCGTTGGCCGACTCGACCCAGCTTTTGCGCGACGGATCGAGCGTCGCCTGAAGATCGCTCACTGCGCTCATCGTTGCTCCGGATTGAAGTGTTTCTTGAGACCTTGCCAGCACTCGTAGTAATGCGCCTGAAGCTGCGCGGTTTCGAGCGCAAAGCGCGTCGGCTTGATCAGCGTGCGCGTTTCGAACATGAAGGCCATCGTGTCGCCGACCTTGCTCGGCTTCGACGTGTCGCTATGCGACGCTTTCTCGAAGGTCTCCGCGTCGGGGCCGTGGCCGGACATACAGTTATGCAGGCTCGCGCCGCCCGGCACGAAGCCTTCGGCCTTCGCGTCGTAGACGCCGTGCACGAGGCCCATGAATTCGCTCGCGACGTTGCGATGGAACCACGGCGGGCGGAACGTATCTTCGGCGGCGAGCCAGCGCGGCGGAAAGATCACGAAGTCGATCGTATCGACGCCCGGCGTGTCGCTTTGCGATTGCAGCACGAGAAATATCGACGGGTCCGGATGATCGAAGCTGATCGAGCCGATCGTGTTGAAGCGCCGCAAGTCGTACTTGTACGGCGCGTAGTTGCCGTGCCACGCGACCACGTCGAGCGGCGAATGGCCGATGTCCGCGCGCCACAAATTGCCGTTCATTTTCGCGACGAGTTCGAAGTCGCCTTCGCGGTCCTCGTAAGCGGCATGCGGCGTGAGAAAGTCGCGCGGATTGGCGAGACCGTTCGAGCCGATCGGGCCGAGGTCCGGCAAGCGCAGCAACGCCCCAAAGTTTTCGCAGATGTAGCCGCGCGCGCTGCCGTCGGGCAGGCTCACCGCGAAGCGCACGCCGCGTGGAATCACCGCGATCTCGAACGGCTCGACGTCCAGCCGGCCCAGTTCGGTTGCGATATGCAGGCGCCCTTCCTGCGGCACGATCAGCAGTTCGCCGTCGGCGCTGTAGAAGAAGCGGTCTTGCATCGAGCGATTCGCCGCGTACAGGTGGATCGCGCAGCCGCTCATCGATTCGGCAGCGCCGTTGCCGGCCATCGTCACCCAGCCGTCGATGAAGTCCGTCGGCACCGTCGGCATCGGCAACGCGTCCCAGCGCAACTGGTTGGGCGGCGTCGGCGGGACGTCGGCGAAATTGGCGACGAGCCGCTCCGAAGGCAGCGGGGTGAACGGCTTGTGCACCGCCGCCGGACGGATGCGGTACAGCCACGAGCGCCGGTTGTGGCCGCGCGGCGCGGTGAACGCGGTGCCCGACAATTGTTCGGCGTACAGACCATAGGCGACGCGCTGCGGTGAATTGCGCCCTGCGGGCAGCGCGCCCGGCAGCGCTTCGGTCGCGAATTCGTTGGCAAAGCCGGACTGATAACCGGGCTCGATTTCGAGCCGCGAACTGGCGCTATCCGGCTGACGTGTTGAGGTGTCCATGCAAGTTCTCCGTTGACTCTGTATTTCGTCTCACGCGGGTTTCGTCACGCGTGTTTCGTCACGCCGTTTGCGGCTGCGACGGGCGGTTCCGTTGCCGCGTCGCCGCGGCGAGCGCGATCACGAGCAGCGCGGAACACAGCACCGGCACGGCGGCCGCATGAAACAGCGATTCGTTCGACCAGTTCAATGCGATCAACTGGCCACCGACGAGCGGTCCAATCACCGAGCCGATCCGTCCGATGCCGAGGCTCCAGCCGATGCCCGTCGAGCGCAGCGTGGTCGGATAAAAGTGGCCGGCCAGCGCGTTCACCGCCGGCTGTCCGCCCACCACGCAGAAGCCGCCCGCGAACACGACGAGCAACAGCCACGGCAACGCATGCGCGACCGTCCCGATGGTGCCAACGGCGAGCGCCGCGCCCGCAAAGCACACGAACAGCACGCGCACAAAACCGAACCGTTCGATGAACCAGCCGAGCAGCAACGTGCCCACGACGCCGCCCGTCTGCAACACCGTGCCGACGATCACCGCCGTGCTCGGCGAATAACCGGCGTCGCGCATGACCGTAGGCAGCCAGTTCGACAGGAAGTACAGATCGATCAGGTTCATGAAGCTGATCGCCCACAGGATCAGCGTCACCGGCGCCCGGCCCGCGCGGAACAGTTCCGCGACCGGCGCACCGTCATTGCCCTTTTCACGCACGACGACGCGCGTGTTGGCGTCGATCGGCAGGCTCGGATCGAATCGGGCGAGCCAGCGCAACGCGCGCTCGCTGCGGCCCTTCAGCACCAGAAATTGCAACGACTCCGGCAGCAAGGCAAGCATGGCGACGGCGAGCAGCAGCGGCACCACGCCGCCGACCCAGAACACCGCGCGCCAGCCGTAGGCCGGAATCAACGCGGCGCTGATAAATCCGCCGAGCGCCGCGCCCAACGTGAAACCGCACGACACCAGCATCATGCGCTTCACGCGATGCGCCGGCGTCGAGAATTCGCCGACGAGCGCCATCGCGTTCGGCATGATGCAGCCGAGGCCAAGACCCGTAATGAAGCGCAGCGCGATCAACGCGGGGATCGTCGCGACAAAGGGCGTGGCGAGCATCGACAGCGCGAAGAAAAAGGTCGCGCCGATCAGCACCGGACGACGCCCGATGCGGTCGGCCAGCACCGACAACCCAAGTGCGCCGAGCAGCATGCCGAACAGGCTCGCGCTGAAAACCGGACCGAGCGCCGCCTTCGACACATGCCATTCGCCGATCACGCTCGGCGCGACATAGCCCATGGCCTGCGCGTCGAAGCCGTCGATGACGAGGCACAGTCCGCACAACGCGAGCAACATCAATTGAAATGCCGGGTGATGCGTTTCGCCGAGCACCTGCTCGACTTCGATCACGTTGGCGGCGGCTGCGGCCGGCTTGGCGCTCATGAGGGTTGTCTCCGGATAGGGTCTTCGAATGCTTACGCGAGAATTTACGCATAGTAAAACGAATTACGTTAAGTGAAATTAACGTATACCCTGGAGCCTAAGACATAGAGGCGCCGCGGCCCGCGCAGACAGGCATCCGCGGGATATGGTTATCAGCATTTTGTTCATGTGACGGCGGTGCGGACTGCTACCATCGGAAGATGCGGTGTACGCGCGTTGTCCCGGCGCCGACACGCCACCAAGTGATCCATTCGCCTAAATGATTCCGCCGACCATCCCCACTCTCGTTGCGCGCGCCAGTGACCATCCCTTTCTCGGCAAACATCTGGCGATGGGCTCCGGCAGCCACGGAGACTTCGCGCTCGCGCGCTTTAACGACCTCGAACTGACGAGCGGCTACGAGCCGATCTTCGACATCAGCGTGCATGCGTTGGCGCAGTCGCTGTCGTCGGATGTGGAAAACGTGGATCGTTTCGGCGATGAGCTCGGCTTCCAGGCGGTCACGCAACGGCTCGACGCCGCGCCGTTCGATATGTTCGACGCGTTCGACCGCATCGGCGACGACCAGCAACTGGTCTCGCTGGATCGCATGTCGCGCGCGCTGCATGCGATCAATTTCTTCGGCGCACAGCGGCACGGCCTGCTATTTCTGCGCGTGCACGAGCGGCTGTTGAAGAGCGTGAAGTACGATCACGGGCGGCATTTTTCGAGCGTGCTGACGTCGTTCGGGCTGAATCCGGCGAGGATCGTGATCGAGCTGCCCGCGGCGGCCGTCGCGCATAAGACTTTTCTCGGCTATCTGACGAAGAGCTATCAGCACTACGGCTTCAAGGTCGCGGGCAATCTGTCGAACGCGGGGCAGATTCTGTCGGTCTCCGATACGGCGCGGCTCGATTTCCTCAAGATGGATGCGGCAGTCGCGTTGCGCGACGCGACGGTCAAGCCGTTAGTCGGCTACGCGGGCCGGCTGCGGATTCCGCTGATTTTTAATCGCGTGATGGACGAAGCGCAGTTCGAAGCGTTGCAGCAATACGATGTGCGCTTTGTGCAGGGGCCGCTGTTTAATGCGCATTATCATGATCGGGCGGCTTGAGCGCGGCCTGATCCCGGCTTGATTTGCGCCACGGACTGCTAGCCCACGTCTCCCAGACGCCGCGCAAGCGTCTTCAATCTCGGCGCTACTTTCTCGCGAAACACCTCTTCTCCCATCGACGAAGCCGGCCCGCTGCAACTCAGCACGAGCCAGCGTCCTTCGCGCGGCTCGCGAAACGGCACGGCAACGGCGTTCACGTCGTCGTGCCACGCGCGAAACGAATAACAGCAGCGCTCCTCGGCGAACGCCGCGATCTCCTTCACGGCCTCGGCCACCAGCGCCGCGCCGCCCTTGCCCGCCGCTTTCTTCAGTTCGGCGAGCAGCGCATGGCGCACGTCGGCAGGCTGCACGGCGAGATACGCGCGGCCCATTGAGCTCGTCAGCATCGACAGTTTCGAGCCGGGCGCGAGGCCGAGCGTGAGCGCCGTTTCGCTGCGAATCGTGTCGAGATAGATCATGTCGAGTCCGTCGCGGCAGCCGAGCGACACCGCCGCGCCGACTTCGCGCGCGAACGCGCGCATATGCGGGCGCGCGAGTTCCAATGTGTCCGTGCCGGACAGCAACGCGAAACCGAGCGACAACACGCCGGCATCGAGCGCATATTTGCCTAGCGCCTCGTCGAGCCGCAGATAACCGAGCACGGTCAGCGTGTACGCGAGACGGTTGACGGTTGCCTTCGGCAAACCCGTGCGTTCGACGAAATCACGGTTGCCGAGCATCGTTTCGCCAGGCTTGAAAGCGCGCAGCAGTTCGAGCCCGCGCGCAAGGGCGACGACGAATTTGCGCTCGTCGAGCGGCTCGGTGAAAGTGGCTGCGGGCGTCATCGGGTGATACACTCGGGTGTCGTTTGCAAAACATTGTTTCGCATAGCGGAACTCAAGTCAAGCTTGGATTACGCAAGAATCAGGAGATATGTCATGGCCGAGGCCGCGCAGTTTCACTGGGAAGACCCGTTGCTGCTGGATCAGCAGCTCACCGAAGACGAACGCATGGTGCGCGACGCCGCCGCCGCGTATGCACAGGACAAGCTCCAGCCGCGCGTGCTCGAAGCGTTCCGTCACGAGAAGACGGACATCGAGATCTTCCGCGAAATGGGCGAGCTCGGCCTGCTCGGCCCGACCATCCCCGAGCAATACGGCGGGCCGGGGCTCAACTATGTGGCGTATGGGCTGATCGCGCGGGAGGTGGAGCGCGTCGATTCCGGTTACCGGTCGATGATGTCGGTGCAGTCGTCGCTCGTGATGGTGCCGATCTACGAATTCGGCTCGGAGGCGCAAAAGCAGAAGTATCTGCCGAAGCTCGCCACCGGCGAATGGATCGGCTGCTTCGGCCTCACCGAGCCGAATCACGGCTCCGATCCTGGCAGCATGGTGACGCGCGCGAAGAAGGTCGACGGCGGCTACTCGCTGTCGGGCTCGAAAATGTGGATCACGAATTCGCCGATCGCCGATGTGTTCGTCGTATGGGCGAAGCTCGAGGAAAACGGCAAGGACGCGATTCGCGGCTTCATTCTCGAGAAGGGCTGGAAGGGACTGTCGGCGCCTACCATCCATAGCAAGGTGGGTTTGCGCGCGTCGATCACCGGCGAAATCGTGCTCGACGAAGTGTTCGTGCCCGAAGATAACCGCTTTCCCGAAGTGAGCGGGCTGCGCGGTCCGTTCACCTGCCTGAACTCGGCGCGCTATGGCATCGCGTGGGGCGCGCTCGGTGCAGCCGAATCGTGCTGGCATACCGCGCGTCAGTATGTGCTCGATCGCAAGCAGTTCGGCCGGCCGCTCGCGGCCAATCAGTTGATTCAGAAAAAGCTCGCCGACATGCAGACGGAAATCACGCTGGGCCTGCAAGGCGTGCTACGCCTTGGCCGCATGAAGGACGAAGGCACCGCGGCCGTCGAAATCACGTCGATCATGAAGCGCAATTCGTGCGGCAAGGCGCTCGACATCGCGCGGCTCGCGCGCGACATGCTGGGCGGCAACGGCATTTCGGACGAGTTCGGAATTGCGCGGCATCTGGTGAATCTGGAAGTCGTGAACACTTATGAAGGCACGCACGACATTCACGCGCTGATTCTCGGCCGCGCGCAAACGGGCATTCAGGCGTTTTTCTGAGGCTTGTCTGAGCATGTACGGAGCGCCGCTTGCGTCGATAACGGTGCGCTCTGGCGAGCAATAAAAGAAGGCCGGTTCGCAATGAACCGGCCTTCTTGCATTTGGCGACGCGCCGGAGTTTCCCGACGCGCCGAATGCTCACTGACTTACTTGTTCGGCTGCGGCGTCATGCGCAGATACGGACGCAGTGCCTTGTAGCCCTTCGGGAACTTCTGCTTGATCACTTCTTCGTCTTTCAGCGACGGCACGATCACCACGTCGTCGCCCTGCTTCCAGTTGCCGGGCGTCGCGACCGAGTGGCTGTCGGTAAGCTGCAGCGAATCGATCACGCGCAGAACTTCGTCGAAATTGCGCCCCGTGCTTGCCGGGTACGTGATGATAAGACGCACCTTCTTCTTCGGATCGATCACGAACAGCGAGCGCACGGTGAGCGTTTCGTTCGCGTTCGGGTGAATCATGTCGTACAACTCGGACACCTTGCGGTCGCCGTCGGCCAGAATCGGGAAGCCGACGCTCGCGGCCTGCGTTTCATTGATGTCCTTGATCCACTCCTTATGCGACTCCGCGCTGTCGACCGACAATGCAATGGTCTTGACGTTGCGTTTTGCGAATTCGTCGGCGAGCTTGGCCGTCAGACCGAGTTCGGTGGTGCAGACCGGCGTGAAGTCGGCCGGATGCGAGAACAGGACGCCCCAGCTATCGCCGAGCCATTCATGAAACTTGATGCGGCCGATACTCGACTCCTGCTCGAAATCCGGTGCGATATCGCCAAGACGTAGACTCATTTGCATCTCCTTAAGGTTCTGAAAAACTGGCGTGGGCGTGTGCCCGTGTGGTTCCGCAAAGATAAAGCATACGGCAGCAACCGTACATGGCGAACCAACATCGGCTCAGTACTTTATGCGGTTTTGTAATTTTCGCCGATTTAGTGGAAACTTTGCGGGACAGATCAACTCCATCATGCACTAACATCAACTGCGGAAGTGGCGCAGTGGATGTTCGGGGAGTTTCACCTCGCCGGGAACGGTTCGTGCATTCGCTCGGTGCAACCGGGCAGTGCGCTCGCCAGTCGCCGTTTCTTTGGTTACGATTCACGCGTGGCGTGAGACGAAGGGGGAGCTGTCAATGTCGGAAGTCAACAAGGAGAGATTGATGTCGGATATCAAAACCGTCCTCGCGGACGCGGAAGACCTGCTGAAACAGGCCGCAAGCGCAACGGGCGAGCGCGCTTCGGAATTGCGCGAAACGGCGCTGTCCCGCCTGAAGCAAGCCAGGGAAAAAGCGGCCGACGTGCAGGTCGTCGTAGTCGAGAAAGGCAAGAAGGCTGCTCGCGCAACCGACGACTACGTTCACGAGCACCCGTGGGCATCCATCGGCATCGCTGCGGGCGCCGGCGTGCTGCTGGGTCTCCTGATCAACCGCAAGTAACACTGCACCGCAGGTGCCGGACACGCGATGTCCGGCATGCCAGCCAATCGAGCGGACCGGCGCACGTCAGGCCGGTCAGCTTATCCCGGCGCGCACGTTTGCCACGCGCCGCTTCGGCCAACCCGCGCAACGCCCACAGCCATGACGATCGACACACAATCGCAGCGCGAACAACATAGTCCGTTACGCCGCATCATCAGTTCGGTGTCGGCGATTCTGCAAACGCGTCTGGAACTGATCGGCATTGAACTCGCCGAAGAAAAGGATCGCCTTCTTGGCGTGCTGTTCCTCGGCCTTGCCGCGATGATGCTGACCACCATGGCCCTGATCGCCCTGACCGCGCTGATCGCGATTGCGTTCTGGGACACCTACCGATGGCAGGCGCTTGCCGGAATCACGCTCGTCTACGCGATTGCCGGACTGGTGTGCGCGCTGAAAGCGCGCAGCGGGCTGCGCAATGCGCCGATGGTGTTCGATGCCACCATCGCCGAATTCGAGAAAGACCGCGACGTGTTTCGGAAACCGTAGCGCGGCGAACGAGTGTGACCGTTGGTGACGTTTCAAGTTTATGCATCATCGAGTGTGAAGCGTTGTGAATCCCGAACGGTTGACGTGGTGCTTTGCGAGCCGTTCGTTGCACTGTTTGTTGCCCTGTTCGTTGCGCTGTTCCTTGCCCCTCTCACTGCCGACACGCCATGAGCCATAGCTACTCCAGCACCGCCTACCGTAACAAGCGCCAGCCGGCGAGAGACTTGAGCGCACCGCAGTTGCGCGAATTGCGCAAGGAACTGCTGCTCGTGCGCGCGGACGTCGAGCGCATGGAATTCGCTCAGGCCACGCTCGAATTACGCGAGGCCGTCACCCACTTCAGTTGGCTCAAGTTCATCGTGCCCGGCTTCGGTGGACTGCGCATGGGCAGCGGCGCCAAGGCTAGCCTTCTGAACGCCGGAACCATCGGCGCACTTCTGAAGCAGTATCCGGTGATCAGTTCGATCGTGTCGCTCGTGCTCGCGAAACCGTTGCGCGCGACGTTCGCAGCCGGTGCGAAGCCCGCACTCAAGTGGGGCGGTCTCGCATTCGCCGCGTGGGAAGCGTATCGCGTATGGCAGCAGATCAAGGGCGAGTCGCGTGCTTCGGCAAGGTCCGGCGACGAGGGGTGAGTTCGTCGCATATGCTGCTGGCATCAGACGGCTTGCTGCGCAGACAGCAGCCCCGTTGCTAGCCTGTGGCCCAACACTGCGCGGTCAGCGGTGCCGAACCGTTTCCCGCAGTCTTATTGCTTCGCATGCCGGTCGCGTCGAGCGTAAAGACGCCGCACGCGTCGTCTCGCATCGGTCCCGATTCGTCCGGCGCCGCTTCGATCGAATAGCCGCCGTTTGCATCGTCCGCCGGCAACACGCGCAGCCGATAAACAGCCGAGCCGAATGACGGAGCCTGGTTGAAGCCGGGCGGCAGCGCAAGAACGCTGTCGCTTGCCGCGCCCTCGACGAATTGCGCCGCGCGCAACAGCGCCGATGCCGCGTCCATCCGATACGTGCGCGCAATATGGCTGCGATACGAAGGCACCGCGAACAAAGCCAGCACAGCGACGATCGCGAGCGTGATGACCAGCTCGAGCAAGGTAAATGCGGATAGATGCAGCCTTCTCATTTGCAACCTCGCTAAAAGGGCCGTGCAGCGACGCGCCGCCAATGGCGTTCGATCCTGTCGCCGTCGATAACCAGTTGCATCTGCAGCCATACCTGCGACTCGCGCTTGTTGCCGAAGCCGCGCGCCGTCAACAGATACGCGCGCGCATCGGGGCGGCCAGGGAGACGCCACTCTTCGGCCACGCATTGCGGCGCGCGCAGCGAGCCGGGCCATTGCGCCAAAGGTGTCGCAGCGGCGCCTTCGAACGTGGCCTCGACTTTCCATTGCGCGGGCTCATGGGCGGCGGGCTGCGATGCGATCACACCCAGGCCCGTGGATGCAACGGCGCTGCGGGCGCATAAGGTCAATGCCGAATCGGCGGCGTGAAAGGCCTGCAAATAGTCGCGCACGTTTACCGCGCTACGCGCTGCCGCGAGCGATGCCTCGAACCACGCCGCGGACGTCGCGAGCAGCATCGCGGAAATCAGCAGGACGATGGGTAATACGGTGCCGCGCTCCTGCATCCGCGCGGGGTATCTTCGGAGACGGCGAGGTCGATCCGATTGCTGACGAGCGGCTTCGTCCAAGCAACCTCGTTCGGCCATGACTGGCGTTTCGCTCACGACAAGCCCCCTGCGTAATTGCGCAACGCAACTCGCCGCCAGAACGCTTGCCGTGGACGCAGATCCGTCGCGATACCGCTTACGCCGTCGCAATCGACATAACGTGAGCGCTGCCCTTGCGGCGCGCCGCGCACTAGCACGCAGAGGTCAACCGCGACCACGTTGGTCCACTGGTCGGCGGTCACCGCCGAGGCGTCGATTGCATTCGCCGCGCCGGCAAGCCAATACTTGATGCGCAACCGCTCGACACCTTCGACAAGCGGTTGCGCGGACCCTGTCTTGCCGTTGCCTTCGCAGTACAGTTCCGGCTCGCCGGTCGAGCTGCTCGCCTTCGCGTAAAAGCGATTGACCACCGGCACGCCGCGATCGCCGAGCGCAGCGCTATTGCCCGTAACGGCTTGTCCGAGGCAGTCCGTCGTCTGTCCGGTCGCTGACGGCCAGGTCGACACGCTGTCTCCAACGTATCGCACCGCAATGCCGTCTGATTTGCCCGTCAATGTCTCGCACGTCGGACGGCTGTCGTCCGTGCCTGTCGGATGCCCGCCCGAACAGCCGAACAACGGCGTTGGCGCTCGATATTGCGTGGCGTCGGCCGGCACGAAGCCCGCCATCTGCAACTGCTGCCCAACGACGGTCAACGCGGTCAAGCCGGCATCGCGCATACGCAGCGCATTGCTCGCGCGGTCGAAGGCGGCGCGCTGCGTCGTGTAAAGCGACACGGCGCCCGCGGTCACGATGAGTCCAAGCGCAAGAGCGATCACGAGCTCGATCAGCGTATGGCCGCGCACGCCATGCGCATGCGCATGCGGCATCATTTGACGAACGCCAATGCGACGCAGGAAAAGCCCACGGGCGCGTCCACCCCGCCGCACGGCTCGGGCTTGTCGATCACGTCGTCGGCGGCGTGCGGCGCGTTGCGCGGAGCCGTCCAAGTGACGCGGGCCGCCGACACACCTCCTATGCCGATCACCGACGCGTCGCCGCCCGGCAACAGCGTCGCCGCTCGCGAGCGCCATGCGTTAAGCGCGGCGTCGTTCGCTGACGGCGCAGACACCGCTTCAGCGACCGAATCGGCGATCCATGCGGCGTGTTCGCGCATCGACATCGCTCGCGCCTCGCGCGCCATCCACAATTGCCCGGCGATGAGACCGAGCGCCGTGACTGCCATCACCGCAACGGCCAGCATCACTTCGATCAACGAACTACCGCAGCGTTTAACGCCGCTGCGGTGTGCCCGCCGCAAAGACCTTCTGACCAGCGGGCTCACGACGCCGCCCCACACGCGCCGTCCGTAATTCGCGTGCGACCACCCGCCGCGATGCGAATGCAGCGCCGCCACTTATCGCCCTGCGTTGCTTTCGATGGCGTTCGCGGCGCAATGTCGAAGCTGCGAAACGTGCCGATCAGTTGACCAGCAGGCGGTGTGAACGTGAGATTCGTCTGCGTGCCGGCGATGCTCACCGCCGCAACCGAGGCATGCGCGCGCAACAGCGTAGACGTGCCGCCGCGCTCGGCCAATACGGCCCAGCCGCAAGACCAGTCGGCGACGCCATTGCCGCACGGCTGCCCGGCGGCAAGACAGTGGCGCGACGCGTCCGTCCTGCATACGGTCACCCGGGCGCCGCGGCGCAATGCCTCACTGCGTGCATACGCAAGCGTGGACACGAGCGCGTTCGCACGTGCGTCGACCTGATCGCGCACCTGCCAGGCTACGAACGATGGCGTCGCCATCATCACGATCACCGCGAGCAGCGCGATCACGGCCAGCGTTTCGATAAGCGTAAATGCGCCGCATAGCGACGAAGCGATTGCATGTTGTTTCATCTGCATCCCTGAACGTTTTCAAAGAATGCAGCCAATCTAGCGATTCGCGGACCGCTCAACAATCGGCCGAATGGCCAGGTGGCATTCAGACGCTACCGCACGCGAGAATTCACGCGACGAACCACAATCGGAGCGGCAAATGCAGAAACGTCAAGCCACGCGGCAAAACAAAAACGACAGGAAGCGCCGGGCGGCGGGCTTCCGATCAGCGCTTGCGGGAAGGCTTGGGAGGAGAAGAGGCGCGGCGGAACTCTTCGATCACGTCTTCGAATTCGGAGACGTCTTCAAAGCGCCGGTAGACAGAGGCGAAACGAACGTAGGCAATGGTGTCGAGCGCGCGCAACTCGTTCATGACGAGTTCGCCGAGACGTTCGCTGCGCACTTCGCGCTCGCCGCTGCCCAGCAGTTGATACTCGATACGGGCGACGGCCGCGTCGATCGCGTCCGCTGCAACCGGACGCTTGCGCAGCGCCAGTTGCATGCTCGCGACGATCTTGCGGCGATCGAATTCGGTGCGGCTGCCGTCTTTCTTGACGACCGCCGGCAACGCCAGCTCGACCCGCTCATACGTCGTAAAACGCTTGTCGCAGGCCGGGCAGCGGCGGCGCCGGCGAATCGTCGCGCCGTCTTCCGAGACACGCGAGTCGACGACCTGCGTATCGGCGTGACGGCAGAAAGGGCAATGCATGGCGGCTTAGCGGTAGACCGGGAAGCGCTGCGTCAACTCGGCGACCTGACCACGCACGCGTTCGATCGTGGCCGCGTCTTCCGGGTTGTCGAGCACATCGGCAATCAGGTTACCCACCTGCTCCGCTTCCTTGACGCCGAAGCCGCGCGTGGTCATGGCCGGCGAGCCGAGACGGATACCGCTCGTCACGAACGGCTTTTCCGGGTCGTTCGGAATCGCGTTCTTGTTGACCGTGATGTGCGCTGCGCCGAGCGCGGCTTCCGCAGCCTTGCCGGTAATCTTCTTCGCGCGCAGATCGACCAGCATCACGTGGCTTTCGGTGCGGCCCGAGACGATGCGCAGGCCGCGCTTCACCAGCGTTTCCGCCAGCACGCGAGCGTTTTCGACAACGTGCTGCTGATACGTCTTGAACTCCGGCGACAGCGCTTCTTTGAATGCGACAGCCTTGCCGGCGATCACATGCATCAGCGGACCGCCCTGAATGCCCGGGAAGATGGCCGAGTTGATCTGCTTCTCGAATTCGGCCTTCATCAGGATCACGCCGCCGCGCGGGCCGCGCAGGCTCTTGTGCGTGGTGGTCGTGACGAAATCCGCGTGCGGCACCGGGTTCGGATAGACGCCCGCGGCGATGAGGCCGGCGTAATGCGCCATGTCGACCATGAAATACGCGCCGACCGACTTCGCGATCTTCGACAGACGCTCGAAGTCGATTCGCAGCGCGAAAGCGGACGCGCCTGCGACGATCAGCTTCGGCTTGTGTTCCTGAGCGAGCTTTTCGGCAGCGTCGTAGTCGATGTCTTCCGCTTCGTTCAGGCCGTAGCTGACCACGTTGAACCACTTGCCCGACATGTTGACGGGCGAGCCGTGCGTCAGGTGGCCGCCGTGCGCGAGGCTCATGCCCATGATCGTGTCGCCCGGCTTGAGCATCGCGAAGAACACGCCCTGGT
>Ga0209795_10000325_pt1 | contig 40194 bp, 33 predicted proteins | sample AgamicOrMarz_FD_187166 | JGI IMG/M metagenome (GOLD analysis project Ga0209795, IMG submission 187166) | Agave microbial communities from Guanajuato, Mexico - Or.Ma.rz (SPAdes) (version 2) | ecosystem: Host-associated > Plants > Phyllosphere > Phylloplane/Leaf | place: Guanajuato, Mexico...
TATAAGCTGGCGGTGTGAGCCCGCTTTCTTTGCTTACTTTCTTTGCGGCGGCAAAGAAAGTGAGTGCCGCCCCGCACAGGGGCAACGCGAAATAGACCACCGCGAAATCAAGGAAAGGCCAAAGCGAGCCAGTGGGACCCACTTATAAGCCACCGGTGTGAGCCCGCTTTCTTTGCTTACTTTCTTTGCGGCGGCAAAGAAAGTGAGTGCCGCCCCGCACAGGGGCAACGCCAATAGACCACCATGAAATCAAGGAAAGGCCAAGGGGGTTACTAACAACAACAACAACAACAACAAAAACCCCTGCCCTCATCGGGCCAAATGCGACCGCCTCCTCGAATACCCAAAATAAATCCCCATCCCCACCACCAACCAAACCAAGAAAGCCACCCAGGTAATAGCCTGCAAATTCACCATCAAAAACAGGCAAGAAGCGACAGCCAGCACCGGCACCACCGGCACACCAGGACACCGGAACGCGCGCGGCAACTCCGGATGCGTCCTACGCAAAACCAGCACCGCGATCGACACCATCGAAAACGCCGCCAACGTGCCGATGTTGATCAGCTCCGCCAACACATTCAACGGCACGAGCGCCCCGATGAGCCCGAAGAAAATGCCGACGAGCCACGTCGTGAAGAACGGCGTCGCAAACCGCGGATGCACACGCGAAAGCCGCGCAGGCAACAAACCATCGCGCGACATCGCGAAGATCACGCGCGTCTGTCCGTATGCCATCACGAGGATCACGGTCAGCATGCCGAGCACCGCGCCCAGATCGATGAAGCCCGCCACCCACGGCTGACCCGCAACCTGCAACGCATACGACACCGGATGCGACACGTTCGCGAACTGCGCCGACGGCACGATGCCGGTCACGACGGCGGCCACCGCGACATACAACACCGCGCACACGCCAAGCGACGCGATGATGCCGATCGGCAAGTCGCGCTTCGGGTTTTTCACCTCTTCGGCCGCGGACGACACCGAGTCGAAGCCGATGAACGCGAAGAACATCACCGCGGCCGCGCCGAACACGCCGTTCCAGCCGTTCGGCATGAACGGGTGCCAGTTCGCCGGCGTCACATGAAACACGCCCACCGCGATCACGAGCAGCACCACGGTCACCTTGATCGCGACCATCACGTTGTTGATCCGCGCCGACTCGCGCACGCCGACCGACAGCAGCGCGGTGATCGCCATCATCACGAGGAACGCGGGCAGATTGAAAAGCGTTTCATGGCCGGGCAACGCGCCCGGCGCCGCCGTCAGCGCGACCGGCAACGACACGCCGAAACCGGACAGCAGCGATTGCAGATAACCGGACCAGCCCACCGAAACCGCGGACGTCGCGAGCCCATATTCGAGCATCAGATCCCAGCCGATGATCCACGCGGCCAGTTCGCCGAGCGTCGCGTACGAATACGTGTAGATGGAGCCCGCGACCGGAATCGTCGATGCAAATTCGGCGTAGGCGAGCGCCGCGAAACCGCACGCGACAGCCGCAATCAGGAACGAGATCATCAGCGCCGGGCCGGCTTGCACGGCGCCCGTGCCGGTCAGCACGAAAATGCCGGTGCCGATAATGGCGCCGACGCCGAGAAACGTCAGGTCTAGCGCACCGAGCGCTTTCTTCAGGCCGGCGTTCTGGGCGCTCGTCGCGAGCATGTGCTCGACGCTCTTCTTGCGGAACAGGGACATTGGCGGGGGTCTCCAGTAGTGCACGCGTGTCGCGCGCCGAATGTCGGGAAACCCGCGATTTTAGCGGATGCGCGCGCATGCACCTTTTTGGGACGCACTAAAAAGACGGGGCTCTGGATACGCGGCGCTGGCGTGACCGAGCGGCATCGCAGCGGCAATCCAGCGGCATTCCAGCGGCAATCCGGCGGCAACCCGGCGGCATCCGACCTGCCGCAGCCGCCAGCTTACCCCGCCATCGCCGGATTGAGGTCGACTAGCCGGTTGCTCATCACGTAGAAAGTGAGTTCGGCGTTGTTGCGCAGCTTCATCTTCTCGAGCAGACGCGTGCGGTACACGCTCACCGTTTTCACCGACAGCGACAGCGCCTCGGCAATGTCGGTCAGCCGTTTGCCTGACGCGAGCATGCACAGGGTCTGGTATTCGCGGTCGGAGAGCTTTTCGTGCGGCAACTGCTCGCCGTCGAAGGAGACGTAATCGGCGAGCGCCTCGGCCATCGCCGGGCTCACGTATTTGCGGCCGGCCGCGACCTGCTGGATCGCGCCGATCATCTGCGCGGCGTCGACGGTTTTGGACAGGTAGCCGGCGGCGCCAGCCTTCAGCGCGCGCACCGCGTACTGATCCTCGCGATACATCGAGAACATCAGCACCGCCACGCGCGGCGCCTTGCGCTTCAGGCGCTTGAGCACTTCGACGCCGTTCATGTCCGGCAGCGAAATGTCGAGCAGCACGACGTCGAAACTGTGGGCCGCAACGGCGTCGAGCGCTTGGGCGCCGGTCTGCGCCTCGGTGACCTCGCGCGCTACGCCGCGATCCAGCAGCAACTGGCGCACGCCCTGGCGAACCACGGCGTGATCGTCGGCGAGCAGGATGCGCAGGCTCATGACGGCTCGCTCACGATTGCAGCGCGCGCAGGCCGCCGGCTGGCTGCGCGTCGGCGAGCATCGCGTCCCACGCGAAGCGCGCGCGCACGAGCGTGCCGCGCGGGCCTTCGCCATCGCCGCGTTGCGCCGGGTTTTGCGTCGGGTTTTGCACCAGCGGCTGGCCGCCGCGCCGGGCGCTCACGCTCAGCGTGCCGTCGAAGGCCGCACAGCGCGCCTTCATCCCGCTCAGCCCGAAATGCCCGTTTCTGCGATGCGCGTGGCGCGAAACGCCGACGCCGTCGTCGCTGACGATCAGCGTCAGATGACGACGGCTGGTTTCGATCCGCACGTCGGCGGATTCGGCGCGCGCGTGCTTGGCAATGTTGTTCAGCGCTTCCTGGGCGACGCGGAACACGGCGAGCGCGGCGTCGGCGGAGAGGCGCGTGAGACGCACGTCGGCCGCGCAGACGAAGCTCGTGCGCAACTGCGTGCGGGCGGCGAAGTCGCCGGTCCACTGGGCGAGCGCGCCGACGATGCCGGCTTCGAGCGCCGGCGCATGCAGTTCGGCCACCGCCTGCCGGGTCGCGGCGCAAACGGCGTCGAGCGAGCGGTTGGCGACGGCGAGCGCGGCCGAGCATTGCGCCGGAGCGTCGGCGGGCAGCCAGGTTTCCACGCCGGCGAGCGCGAAGCGCGTCGCGGTCAATTCGGCGCCCACGCCGTCATGCAGTTCGCGCGCGACGTGACGGCAGGCCGCTTCCTGCGCCCGGACCAGTTCGGCGGAAAGCTCCCGCACGCGCGAGCGCAGGCGAGCCAATTCCCGTTCCGCCGACGCCGACGCCGACGCCGCCGCGCGGCCCGCGTCTTCGGCGGAGCGCGGCAACAAGGCCGACGAATGGCTGGTGAAACGGACGACAGTCGACGTATCCATGACTTTCTCTCAGAAAGCGGCGCGGACGGCGAAGCGGTGGCGCATCGGCGCCGCGAAGACGAAAGAGCGCATCAGGTCTCGGGCCTCCAATATGGCCGCATCGGATGACTACGACGGGCAGATGACTACGCAGCAACGTAACGAAATTTACATTCAGTAACAACCGGGTCGTGCCATGAGCGGCAGTGAAATCGCCCGGCGGCGCGCCGCGATCATATCCCAAAAAAGAAAAAGATGCAGGCCCACCAAGGCTTAGCGGCATTAGTTCACGTAACGCCTGACATGCCGCTCATGCCGTTCTGTAGGAAGATTGCCGACAGAAAATGTCAAATATCCGGCGCCCAATTGTAACGGCGAAAAAAAAGGAGCCAGAAGGCTCCTTTTCCCTGGTTTCGCGGCGCGAACCGCGAAAAATCGCTTAACCGACGAACGCCTTTTCGACCACATAGTGGCCCGGCTCGTTGTTGCTGCCTTCCTGGAAGCCCAGGTCGTCGAGCAGCTTGCGCGTGTCGCGCAGCATGTGCGGGCTGCCGCAGAGCATCACGCGGTCGTTTTCGAGCGAGAAGCCCGGCACGCCCAGGTCGGCGAACAGCTTTTCCGTCTCGATGAGTTCGGTGATGCGGCCGCGGTTCTCGAACGCTTCACGCGTGACCGTCGGGTAATACAGCAGCTTTTCCTGCACCAGTTCACCGAGATGCTCGTGCGCCGGCAGGTGGTCGGTGATGTATTCCTTGTACGCCAGTTCGTCGACGAAACGGCAGGTGTGCGTGAGGACCACGCGCTCGTAGCGGTCGTAAATGTCCGGATCTTTGATGATCGACATGAACGGCGCGAGGCCCGTGCCGGTGGACAGCAGCCACAGCGTCTTGCCGGGCAGCAGGTTGTCCGCCATCAGCGTGCCGACCGGCTTCTTGCCGATCAGCACCTGGTCGCCCACTTTCAGATGCTGCAAACGCGACGTGAGCGGGCCGTCCTGCACCTTGATGCTCAGGAATTCGAGATGTTCTTCGTAGTTCGCACTCGCGAGGCTGTACGCGCGCAAGAGCGGCTTGCCGTCGACTTCGAGGCCCACCATCGTGAACTGGCCGTTTTCGAAACGGAACGACGGATCGCGCGTGCAGGTGAAGCTGAAAAGCGTATCGGTCCAGTGATGGACGCTCAGGACGGTTTGTGAATTGAGGTTGCTCATGGCTTCTTGGATAGTGCGAAAACAAAGGCGGCCAGTCGTTGGAGCCGGCCGGCACGGCAAGGGCGATGCTGCGCTCACCCGCGGGCGGAATGGCGCGCAATCCGTTATTTTACCGCGCCCGCCGCCAGCGGGCCGAGACGCGGCGATGGGGCGCGAAAAGCGAATCAAACAGCGAATCAAGCGGTCGAGCGGCGGTGATCAACCGGCGTTCGTCGCACTCATCATGCGGATTTCCGGCCGGAGAGCGCGGGCGCCGGTTTTCGCTGGGTCCGCCGGGTCCGCCGGGTCCGATTACGACCGGCGACGGGCAGTGCCAGGCGTGCTTGCCGCCGCGCGTCACCAAGGGTACGGCGATGGACGAAGGCCGCGCGGGGCGGCTGCCACCGGCTGTCCGGCTCGCGCCGGGTAGGCGCGCCGCGCGGGCAACATTTTCAGGATGATACAGAAAGCTGCCGTGCGGCGCAGCATAGACCCTGCCAATAAAGCAGGCAAACGGGCGGAAAACCAGGCTCGGGAATGTCAGCGTTTGCCCGCTGCAACCGCGCAACGAGTGACGTCGCGCCGAGGCTCGCGTTCGGCAGAAAGCGCATAGGCCCAGCCGGCGTCTGGTTTGTTTCTACGTGACAGACAGTTCGCAAGCGCAATCGTGTCGATCGAAAGCGCGCATTTCGTTCCGGCCCGCATGCAAAACCACGCCTGCGCCGTCACTCCACCCGCAAGCGCGCCATATACGGCAAATGATCCGACAGCCACGCGGTTTCCTGCGTCGGCGGAATCCATTCGATCGGCTTCATGCCGCGCACAAACATTTTGTCGAGCGCGAGGGCGGGCGAAAAAGCGGGGAACGTGCGGCCCGCCTCGCCGAGCAGCGTGGCCACTTCATGCAGGCCGTGCTCGCCGAAAAGCGGCACCGAATCGTTGCGCCAGTCGTTGAAGTCGCCGGCCAGCACGAGCGGACCGTCCGGCGCTTCCTTCGCGATCCAGTGAGCGATCCAGTTCATCTGACGCAAGCGCGCCGAGCGCGTCAGCGCGAGGTGCGCGCACAGTAAGGTGACCGAGTGTCCGCCGAAGGTCGCGCGTGCGACCAGCAGCCCGCGTTTCTCGAAGCGATGCGCGGAAATATCCCAGCGTCCGCCGAGATCCAACGGATGCGGCGACAGAATCGCATTGCCGTGCCGCCACGACGGCTTGAACACGTTCGGCCCAAGCGCGATTTCCAGTTGCAGCGCCTGCGCGATTTCGGTCGCTTGGCAATGCCAGACATCGTTCAAGGGATCGGCGACGGGCGCGCCGAAGCTGCTCGCCAATACCGGCGACGGCATGCGGCGCGCCATCGCTTCCTGCAGAAAATAGGCGTCCGCGTGGGTCGACTGAACCCAGCGCTGCATGGCTTGCCAGGCTTGAAAGCCGAGCGGCGTGCGGCCCTTGTGAAGGTTCCAGCTCACCGCCACGAAATCCTTGGGTGCTGTGCTTTCGCGGATCAATTCTTCGGGGTTTCGCATGCCGCGTTATCCACGTGTTCTGTTTTCGGAGCTTCGATTGTTCATGCGTTGTTCGCGGGTCTCTCAGGTTGGCTCTTCAGCTTCGCTTTTCAACCCCGTCGACGGAACGCGCTTGCGCCTGATTTGCCGCGGGTTTGTCGCTGGCTCGCAGCGCAGTCAGTTGACCGCACTGGCTGCGCTCGCCGCGCTTGTCGCGCTTGCCGCATTGGCGCCATTCGTCAGATTTGCGCGGACGCGGTAGACGAGCGCCGGGTCTTTGTCGACGATCGTCCAGCTCGCCCATTGACCTGCCGCCACCTTCAGACCAGGATGGCTCGCGCTCACCTGGCGCGGCTGCGGCGGCAGTTTGCAGCCGGTGTCGGTCTGGCGCGCGGCGCTGTCCTCGAACGTTTCCTGCGCCTCGATGGAGAGCGTCACCTCGTTGCTGTCCGCCTGCAGCGGCGACACCGTCAGCGTGCGCGCCAGGTCGATGCTGCCCGCCGGCTGATCCTTGCAGCCGACGTTGTGCTGCACCACCTTGTGATGCGTGTCCGTGCGCGCCTGGCCGACCGTGGTCGTGCCGTCGAAGGTGTCGATCTGCTGCCCGTTGAGCAGCACTTGCAGTTGCCATTGCACAACCTGCTGCGGCGGCCGCTGCTGCGCCTGTGCCAGCATCGAAGTGCCGATCAGCACGGCCGCGATAGACGTTTTCCACATAGAACGAATCTCCGGTGACTGCGTCCGGCAGCCTGGTCAGAGGGCCATCTTACGCCTGATGAGCGCAACGCTTTTCTGACACGTTAAACGGGGCCGGGTTCAGCAACAATCTATTTCGGACCGCGCCGGTCGTGCTCGCTGCGCGCCTGGCGCGGCTTTGCAGCATAACCGGCTGTTAGCAGCAGAGCCGCACGACTGCTGGCTTGCGTGCCGATCTGTCCTCGTTAAACTGGACCTGAAACGGCGTCCATCGGATGCCGCCTAGCAAGGCCAGTCAGACGGGGTGAGCAATGACAACAGCAATGGTCAGACAGGAAATCGCCGTAGCGTCTTTCAGTCAGGTGTACGACCTCGATCAGGTCGAGACCGCGCTGAACGATCTGAGCGAAGGCGCCAACGACGCGCTGCGCACAACCTACGAAAAGATGCTGAAAACCGGCAATCTGCGGTTCTGCGTGAAGCCGAACCGCATGCCGTCGATCGACGATCTGATCGACGCATTGCCGAACTTCGCCGATCCGCTCGACGACATCCGCAAGCAGGTGGCGCTTTGCCTGGAAACGGAGGACCGTCTCGAACTGATGCCAATTCTGCTGCTCGGCGATCCCGGCATCGGCAAGACGCATTTCGCGAAGCAGTTAGCGCGCCTGCTCGGCACGGCTTATCAGTATGTCGCGATGAGCTCGCTGACGGCCGGGTGGATTCTTTCGGGCGCGTCGTCGCAATGGAAAAACGCCAAGCCCGGCAAGGTGTTCGACGCGCTCGTGAACGGCAGCTATGCGAACCCGGTGATTACCGTCGACGAAATCGACAAGGCTACCGGCGACTCGCAATACGATCCGCTCGGTGCGCTGTACGCGCTGCTGGAGCACGACACGGCGCAGAGTTTCATCGACGAATTCGCGGAAATTCCGATCAATGCCGGCCACGTAATCTGGATTGCCACGGCGAACGACGCGCGCTCGATTCCCGAGCCGATCATGAACCGGATGAACGTGTATGAGATTCCGCCGCCGGATCGCGACGGCGCGCGCCGCATCGCGCAGTCCATCTACGCCGAGATTCGCGGCGCGCACAACTGGGGTCTGCGCTTTCCGGAGCAGCTCGGCGACGACGCGCTCGACGCGCTGAAAAACGCGTCGCCTCGCGAAATGCGCCGGGCGATTCTGAACGGCTTCGGCGCGGCGCGCATCGACGGACGCGACGAGATCGGCGGCGGCGACATCCGGCTCGACTTCGGCAACCGTCGCAGGCCGATCGGCTTCTAGGCAGCCACTGTCCATTCCCGCCAAAAAACTGCGAATGGCCGCACGATGCGCTGCCGCTGGAAACAGCGGGAGCGCATCGCCGTGCGCGCGGCGTCGTACAATTTGAGGCAGCGGTCGGATGACCGTTGTAAAACGGTCGCAAAACGGCAGTGCGTTCGGCAGCGAGCGGTGTACGGCGTTCGTTGGCCGCATGCTGTTGCCATCTACATGGATGAACGAGGCGGCGCGTAGCGAAGTCGGCTGCGTCGAGGGACATGGACCAGATCGAATGTGTCGTAATCGGCGCCGGCGTGGTCGGGCTCGCGGTGGCGCGTGCGCTCGCGGCGCGCGGGCGCGAAGTGATCGTGCTGGAAGCCGCGGAGGCGATCGGCGTGGGCACGAGTTCGCGCAACAGCGAAGTGATTCACGCGGGCATCTACTATCCGCGCGGCTCGCTGAAGGCAACGCTATGCGTGCGCGGCCGCGAGATGCTTTACGACTATTGTGTCGAGCGTAACGTGCCGCATTCGCGCTGCGGCAAGCTGCTCGTCGCGACGTCGAACAATCAGATTCCGCAGCTCGACAGCATCATGGCCAAGGGGCGCGACAACGGCGTGCTCGACCTGATGCGCATTACGGGCAGCGAGGCGCAGGCGCTCGAACCGGCGCTCGAATGCGTGGCGGCCGTGTTCTCGCCGCAGACAGGCATTGTCGACAGTCATCAGTTGATGCTGGCCTTGCAAGGCGACGCCGAGCGCGACGGCGTGATGTTCGCGTTCCACTCGCCGGTCGAGGCAATCGAAGCGGGCAATGGCCGCTTCATCATCAAGGTCGGCGGCGACGCGCCCACCACGATCAGCGCCGCTTGCGTGATCAACAGCGCCGGGCTGCACGCGAACGCGCTGGCGCGCAAGATTCGCGGACTCGACGCGCGCCATGTGCCGCCGCTCTACCTCGCGCGCGGCAACTACTTCAGCATCTCCGGACGCGCGCCGTTTAGCCGCCTGATTTATCCGATGCCGAACGAAGCAGGACTCGGCGTGCATCTGACGATCGACCTTGGCGGCCAGGCGCGCTTCGGTCCGGACGTCGAATGGGTCGATGCGATCAACTACGACGTCGATCCCCAGCGCGCCGAATCTTTCTACGCAGCGATTCGCGCTTACTGGCCGGCGCTGCCGGACAACGCGCTGCAGCCGGCTTACGCGGGAATCCGTCCGAAGCTGTCGGGCCCCGGCGAACCCGCCGCCGATTTCGTGATCCAGGGACCGGCCGCGCATGGCGTGCGCGGACTCGTCAATCTGTTCGGCATCGAATCGCCGGGACTCACGGCTTGCCTGGCGATCGCGCAGCGGGTGTGCGAATTGAGCGGCCGCGCATGAGCGCACGCCGTTGCGCTTCACGCGGGCGGCCCGATGTCGTTGCGATTCGCTTATCTCTATCATTTGACCCGTCACCTGAGACGGCTTCATTGATATCCTTGGGGACCGCTGTCATCAGAACGGCGATCAGTTCAATATAAATGGAGTGAGTCCCCATGAAAGCTTCCCGTCGCACGTTTTTGATTTCCAGTATCGGCGTGGCCTCGTCGCTGGCACTGTCCCGCCAGGCATTCGCCGATGCACCGAAGGTCGCAGAAAGCGACCCGACCGCACAGGCGCTCGGCTACAAGGAAGACGCCAGCAAGGTCGACAAGGCGAAGTTCGCCAAGTACGCGCCGGGCCAGGACTGCGGCAATTGCAGCTTCTATCAGGGCAAAGCGAGCGATCCGTACGCGCCGTGTCCGATGTTCGCCGGCAAGCAGGTTGCGGCGAAGGGCTGGTGCAGTGCGTATAACAAGAAGGCCTGATCGCGTGGTTCTCACGCTGCCTTCATGCGTTGGCTGAAGTGCGCTGCAATATGACGGGCAGTTCGGCGCGCTGATCGCCGAACTGTTCCCCTGCGGATTTGCGCTGCACAGGTTTATCGTTGGTCTACCGCATTGCCGTGACGATGTTCGGCGGCTTTGGACCGTTCGTCGTCACGTCGCTTACCGAGGCGAGCGGCTCGCCGCTCGCACCGACTTATTACTTGATGCGCGGACTGGCTGCGTCGATCGTCGCCGTGGCTTGCATGCCGGGCCATCGTCACGTCGATGCCGACGCACGCGCGACGCAAACCGTTCACCTCACATCGCACCGCCTAGCTGCGCGCCTTGATCAGCGGCGGACGCTTGTCGAACCACGGCCGTGCCGCTTCGAGTTGCGCTGCGAGGCGCAGCAGTGTGGCTTCGCCGCCGTCGCGGGCCGCGAACTGCACGCCAACGGGAAGTCCGCGCGCATTCCAGTAAAGCGGTATCGACATGGCCGGCTGGCCGCTCAGATTGAAGAGCTCGGTGCAGCCCGCCCACGCGAACGCCTTGTTCGACGCCTCGGCGAGCAGCTTCTTCATCAGCGGCTCGAGCGGCATCGCGCTGACTGCGCGCATCTGCATGCGCTCGGCCTGCGTCGGATGCATCTCGCCGATCTTGATGGGCGCCGCGGCGAGCGTCGCGCACAGGATCACGTCGTAGCGGCTCAACAGATCGGTCAGACGTTCGGTGATGCGGCGCTGTTCTTCGAGCGCCCCGGGCAGGCCGCGCTCACCGAGCTTGCGGCCCACGTGCGCCATCGCCCACGTCGAGATTTCGAACTCGTCGCGCGACGGCTTGCGTCCGGTGATGCGCTCGGCGTTCAGCACGAGGTCTTCCGCCGTGACGGACCACAGCGTGAGGAACGCGTGCCTGACGGCGTCGAAATCGATCCCGAGCGAAACAGGCTCGATGTTGTGTCCGAGCGAGCTTGCAAGTTGCGCGGCGTCGTCGAGCGCGGCGCGTGCATCGGCGGAAAGCGACGGGGCGAGCATCGGCTCGGTCACGTACGCAATGTTCAGCGGTTTGCACGGCTCGCGGCTCGCGCCGAGAAACGTACCCGGCGCGCCGAGCGGACGGTCCGCGTTGCCCGCGAGCAGGTCGAGCAACACCGCGCTGTCGCGTACGCTGCGCGAGATGGCGTGATCGACGCCGAGTTCGCCGGCCGCGACCGCGGCGGGCATGCGCGGCACGCGTCCACGCGACGGCTTGAGCCCGAACAGTCCGCAGCACGACGCGGGGATGCGGATTGAGCCGCCGCCGTCCGATGCATGCGCGAGCGGCACGATGCCCGCCGCGACTGCCGCCGCCGCACCGCCGCTCGAGCCGCCGGGCGTATGGTCGAGATTCCACGGATTACGGCATGCACCGAATAGTTCGGGCTCCGTATAAGGCATTTGACCGAGCTCGGACGTGCTCGTCTTGCCGAAGATGTTGAGGCCCGCCGCTTTGGCGAGTGCGACGACCGGCGCGTCGTCGGTGGGAATGAAGTGGCGATAGTGACGGCTGCCCATCGTCATGCGCAGGCCCGCGACGGCGGCGCCCAGATCCTTGATCAGATACGGCACGCCGGCGAGCGCGGTTTGCGCGGTTTGTGGACTGTCGGCGTCCGCGCCATTTGCGCCGTTTGTACCGTTGATGCCGTTCCCGCCGTTCGCCATGCTCGCGTCGTAACGCGACGCGCGTTCGCGGGCGGCTTCGTAGTCCTTCAGCACGATCGCGTTGATCGCGGGATTGACCGCTTCCGTGCGCGAGATCGCTGTGTCCAGCAACTCGCGCGCGCTGGCTTCGCGAGTCCGCACGAGTTCGGCCAGGCCGAGGGCGTCATGGGCGAGATAGTCTGATAGCACGGCGGAAAGGACCTCGCTGGCGGATGTGGAATGTCCATCGTCGATGCACGCAAGCGGCGGCGCGGCGGCACAGCTACGCCGTGATTTGCCGCCGCGTGCATCGACGCGAAAAGAGCGGGCGCGCCGCCCTTCAAGCGTAACCGACTCGCGCGCCGCCGCGGCGAGCCTATCGCGTCAGTGCGTGACTTGCGTCACTTGCCCGACTTACAGCCGCTCGCCGAGGAACGTCAGCGTGCGGCCATGCGCGAGCGCGGCGGCGCGCTGGTTGTACGACGCACGGTCCGAACAGTTGAAGCCGTGATCCGCGTTCGGATAGATGTGGAACTCGGCATCGGTGCGGCCGGCAAAGCGCTCCTGAATCTGACCGACGGCCGACAGCGGAATATGCTGGTCGAGTTCGCCGTAGTGAAACTGCATCGGCACCTTGACCTTCGCGGCTTCGTCGAGCTTGTTCTGAATGCCGCCGCCGTAGTAGGCGACCGCGGCGTCGACGCTGCCGCGCGCGGCCGTCAAATATGCAAGCAGTCCGCCGAAGCAGAAGCCGATTGCCGCAATCTTGCCGGTGACTTCGGGCATCGCGCGCAGCGCCGCGGCCGTTGCGCCGATGTCGTCGGCCGCCTGGTTTGCGTCGAGCTTCTGCATCAGTTCGACGCCCTTCGCGCGGTCCGCGCCTTCATACGTCAACTCGACGCGCGGCTGCACGCGCCAGAACACGTCGGGTGCGAGCGCGACGTAGCCGTCTTGCGCATATTGATCCGCGACCGAACGGATATGGCTGTTCACGCCGAAGATTTCCTGAATGATGATGACAGCCGGTCCCTTGCCGCTTTTGGGCAGCGCGAGATAGCCGCCGAACGTGTCGTTGCCGGCGGGAATGTCGATCCATCGCGAAGTGATGCTCATGGTGTCCTCCGTAATCGCGCGCGGTCGCGCGAATGAATTGAGTGGGCGAGTTGAGACAAAACGAATGCAAGAGGCGCGAATGCCTGAAGCGGGCGGTCAGTGTGCCACCAAAAGAAAGCCGGTGCAGGCACCCCTGGCAAAGCCTTGCGAACAGCCTTCGAAAGCCCGTTCGGCGGGCATCGTCAAGGCAATCTCATTGGACGATCCGAACGTTCTCGATTATTCATTTTCCTGTTGCGCGCCGCGCCGGTAGAGTCCACGGTAAGGTCTCGCGGGTATGGCGAGCGGATTGCGCGAAGGAGAGTCGATCATGAGTGAAGGCAGTTTTGTGACGCCGTTTGCCGAGCGTTTTGGCTTGCGGGTGCCGGTGGTGCAGGCGCCGATGGCGGGCGCCACGACGCCCGAGTTGGTCGCGGCCGTGTCGAATAGCGGCGGCCTCGGCACGCTGGCCGGTGCGGCGCTGTCGCCGGAGAAAATCGCGAGCGACGTCGCGGCGATTCGCGCGCTGACGGATCGCCCGTTCGGCGTCAATCTGTTCGTGCTGCAGCCTGCCGCGCCCGACGACGCCACCGTGCGCCGCGCGCTCGAAGCCATCGACCCGGTGCGCGCGGACCTCGGCTTGCCGCCGGGCCGGCCGCTCGAACGCTACGCGCCGGATTTTCGCGCGCAGTTGGAGGCGCTGATCGAATCGCGTGTGCCGGTGGTCAGCTTCACGTTCGGGCTGCTGTCACGCGAAGACGTCGCGCGGCTGCAGGCGAACGGTCAATATGTAATCGGCACCGCGACGCATGTTGCGGAAGGCGTCGCGTGGCGTGACGCGGGCGCCGATGCGATCGCCGCGCAGGGTTCGGAGGCGGGCGCGCATCGCGGCACGTTCATCGGTTCATTTGAAGAAGCGCTGGTCGGCACGATGGCGCTCGTGCCGCAACTCGTCGACGCAACCGGACTGCCGGTGCTCGCCGCCGGCGGCATCATGGACGGACGGGGAATCGTCGCCGCGCTCGCGCTCGGCGCGCAAGCCGCGGTCATGGGCACCGCGTTCCTGACTTCCCGCGAAAGCGCGATACCGCAGGCATGGAAAGACCGGCTGCGCTCGATTTCCGACACGTCGACTTCGGTGACCTACGCGATCACTGGCCGCCACGCGCGCGGCATCCGCAATCCGCTGATGCAGCGCCTGAGCGAAGCGCCGCAGAAGATCGCGCCGTATCCCGTGCAGAACGCATTGACGCAGGAGTTGCGTCAGACGGCCGGCCGCGCGCAGAACGGCGATTATCTGTCGTTGTGGTCGGGGCAAGGCGCGCCGCTCGGCCGCTCGCGGCGCGAGGACTTCGGCGCAGCCGAACTGATGGCGCAACTCGACGACGAATGGCGTGCGGCGAGCGCCGGCATCGCGGCGTTCGTCGCTGCATTTAAACGCTGAACCGCGACGAGTCAGGACGCGTGCCGCCCCCGCTTGCGGCGCGCGTCGTTTTCAAAAAAAGTGCCGGCCGCTCGAATCCATTTCGACGTATTCCGCCTCATTCGAACCATTAACGGTTTGACTCGCTAAAACCTTTAGCGCTTACTCGCCGATGCGTTGCTCATATAGCGGAAACCCGCATGGGCCGGTGCTTTCCAGCCCGCGACGCAAGCCGGAAGCCGGCGCCACTGGATAAACGCTATTAGTGTTCATCCCACTTCCTCAAAAAAGTCCCACAAATTAATTTGATAGCCTACACTTGCGCGCAAGTACGGGTTGCCGCCTGTCACAAACAGTCCGGCAGACGTACTGGCCAAGTGCATGAACGATGCAACCGGCGTGGTCGTCCACGGGACTGAGCGACACGTGTTGGGGAAGCGGGGGCACAGGGCGATTACGTTGTTTTTGGGACCGAAACTGGAGACTTACATGAACATCAAGATTCAAAAGCTGTTGCCGATCAGCGCTGCGGCGATGCTGTTCGCGACGTTGGCAACATCGGCTGCAGCCGACACGGTCGTCAAGATCGGTCACGTTGCACCGCTGACTGGCGGTATCGCTCACCTGGGGAAAGACAACGAAAACGGCGCACGCCTCGCGGTTGAAGAAATCAACGCGAAGGGCCTGACGATCGGCGGCCAGAAAGTCACGCTGCAACTCGACGCACAAGACGACGCAGCCGACCCGCGTACGGCTACGCAAGTCGCGCAGAAGCTGGTCGACGACAAGGTTGTGGCAGTGGTCGGCCACCTGAACTCGGGCACGTCGATTCCGGCTTCGAAGATCTATAGCGATGCAGGCATCGTGCAGATCTCGCCGTCGGCAACGAACCCGGCCTACACGCAGCAAGGTTTCAAGACGACGTACCGCGTCGTTGCGACCGATGCGCAACAAGGTCCGGCACTGGCTAACTACGCAGCCAAGGGTCTGAAAGTGAAGAGCGTCGCGATCGTCGACGACTCGACCGCTTACGGCCAGGGTCTCGCGAACGAATTCGAAAAGACCGCAAAGTCGCTGGGCCTGAACGTGATGTCGCATGACGCGACGAACGACAAGGCTGTCGACTTCCGCGCGATTCTGACGAAGATCAAGGGCGAAAACCCGGACGCGATCATGTACGGCGGCATGGACGCCACCGGCGGCCCGTTCGCGAAGCAAGCCAAGCAGCTCGGCCTGCGCGCGAAGGTGCTGGCAGGCGACGGCGTGTGTACCGACAAGCTGTCGGACCTCGCTGGCGACGCAACCGACAACATCGTCTGCTCGGAAGCCGGCATGGCGCTCGAGAAGATGGAAGGCGGTTCGGCGTTCCAGGCGAAGTACCTGAAGCGTTTCGGTCAGCCGATCCAGATCTACGCTCCGTTCACGTATGACGCGGTGTACATCATCGTCGACGCAATGAAGCGCGCTGGCTCGACCGATCCGTCGAAGATCCTCGCTGCAATGCCGAACACCGACTACAAGGGTGTGATCGGTCAGACGACCTTCGACTCGAAGGGCGATCTGAAGCACGGCGTGATCTCGCTGTACAACTACAAGTCGGGCAAGAAGACGCTGCTCGACGTGGTGAAGATGTAATACCGCATGGGTGCGGGCAGCTTGCGCTGTCCGTGATCGCATGATTGGAAAGGCACGCGTACCTTCGGTCGCGTGCCTTTTGTTTTTGGTGTGGGGTTGGCGGTTGGTGGTTTGCGTCAGCCGTGTTGGTCGCGTTGCGTGCGTCGGGCGCGTTGCCCGCGTTGCTTGCGTTCTAACAGGAGTAACGGCTATCGCAACGAACGCGACCCGACGCCTCCGCGCCAGTCCACGAAACAGGCGAGGGCGCCGCAGCCGCTAAATCTTCAGCCGCTGCAGCACCTTCGGCCCCGCGATCGCAATCAGCGCGCAGCACACCGCGACCACGGACAGTCCGATCGACAGATTCGTCACCTGCGCCACCGCGCCGATCAGGACCGGCCCAAACAGCATCCCGAAGTAAGCCAGCCCGGCGACGTGCGCCAGCCCTTCGGCAGCGTGGATGCCTTTCACGCTCGCGGCGGCCGCGAACAGCACCGGCATCATATTGGCGAGGCCCAAGCCCATCAGCGTGAAGCCGGTCAGCGCCGCGACTGGCGTCGGCACCAACAGCGCGCCGATCATGCCGGCGAGCGCAAGCGTCGCGCTGGCCATCACCAGTTGCGGAGCGCCGAAGCGCGCGCGCACCGCGTCCCCGGCAAAACGCGCGGCTGCCATGCCGCCCGAAAACGCGGCATACGCGGCGCTCGCGGCCGCCGGCGAAGAGAGGACGACATCGCGCATATAGACGGTCGCCCAGTCGTACATCGCGCCCTCGGCGATCAGCGCGACGAGCGCGACCGTGCCGAGCGCCCACAACGCGGGCGAGCGCCAGCGGTTCGCACGCGGCGTCGCCGAGTCAGGATGTTCGTCGTGCGGCACGTGCGGCAACACGGAAGGGCAGGCCGCGATCAGCACGAGCGCGCTGACGGCCGCGGCCAACCCGAGATGCACGGCCGGCGCCATCCCATGCGCGAGCAGCGCGCCGCCGACAGCCGCGCCGACCATCCCGCCGACGCTGAACATGCCGTGCAACGACGACATGATCGGCTTGCGCAGCGCCTTTTCGACGGCGCTCGCTTCGGCGTTCATCGCGACGTCGAGCGTGGCCATGCCCGCGCCGAACAGGGCCAGCACGACCAGCAGCATCCAGTAGAACGGCACCACGAGGATCAACGCGACGCAGACCGACATCACGAGCCCGCCGGTGAGGCAGGCGCGGCGCGTGCCGACGCGCGCAATCCACGACGCGTTCGCGGCCATCGCGCCGATCGAGCCGCCGGCAACCGCGAGAAGCGCGACCGACAGCAAGGCGGGACTCAGGTGGAAGCGGTCGCGCACGGTCGGCACATGCACGCCCCACGAGCCGTACACCATCCCGGCGATGAAAAACAGCGCCATCGTCGCGATGCGCGCTCGCTGACGCGCGGTGTCGGACAGGTTCCGGTGAGCGGCGGGGATGGCGGCGAAGTCGGTGGAGCGATCGGACACGGGAGTCTCGTGAGGAGGAAGATGCGGAAGAAAGCGCACTGAAAGCGAATTTCCGATTCTAACGAAGGGCGCTGTCTTATGCTTGAATCCACGGAATTGCGCTTTTGCTGGATTCGTCGCGCGTTGGCAGATGGTTCGCGGATGTGAGCGCCCAGCGACTCACGAATCCGCGAATCCACGAGGTGCATGCAATATATATAGGCGGGCAGCCGGCATTGCACGTCACGCCAATCCGCGCATCAACGGACGACAAGAATTCGCTCATCGACGAAAGGAACGCACTTGAACATTCCCGCACAAGCTCCATTGCACCTGTTGCATACCGCCGCGGTCGGCACGCTGGCGACGCACGCGCGCCAGCCCGAAGGCTTCCCTTATCCGTCGGTGCTGCCGTTTGCGCCTGATGAACAGCATCGGCCGACGATTCTGGTGAGCCGGCTCGCCGAGCACACGCATAACCTGCACGCCGATCCGCGTGCCGGCTTCCTCGTCGTCGATGCGCCGGACGGCGACGTGCTCAACGGTCAGCGCGTCACGTTGCTCGGCACTTTCGAACCGGTCGACCCGGCGCCCGAACTCGTCGCACGGTATCTGCGCTATCACCCGGACGCGGAGCGCTACCTTGTCCTCGGCGACTTCACGTTCTGGACGATGAAGCTTGACCGCCTGCGTTATATCGGCGGATTCGGCGCGATGGGCTGGCTGGGCGGCGATGAACTCGACCCGCTGCCGGTGCTCGGGCACGACGAGGAAGACGCGCTGATTGGCGAATTTGCCGACGCAGTGTCCGACGCCTGCGGCTACCGGCTAATCGGCGTCGACAGATATGGCGTCGATTTGCGGCAAAACGGTCTGCGCAAACGTTTCGCATTCGAAAGCGCGAAGCTGGACATGGAAACATTGCGTGCGGCGCTAGAAGATTGCATTCGACGGCGGGCCAATTAGGCGTTTATTGCCTATTCGGGAAAACCTTATCGCCGAAAACGGTAGGCCCAAAGTGCTTCAAATATGTGCCGACATTTCATGTCGAAGCTCTCATGCAATGAAATGTTTGCTTGCGGAAACTGTCTTAATTTTCATGCGCTGATAATTAATCCCATATTTACCGATTCGCGCGACGCTTTGTCTGCAAAAAACGCGGAGTGGCTAAATGAAAGCTGACGCGTGACAGCGCCTCGCCGCGAAAGTTTTTGAAACGGACAAGTATTAGTTTTACGCGGACGCGTTTGTAGTCTTTCTATTTTGTGTTAATCTCGCGTTCAAATTCCGAGGCATGAACACCTTCAAAGGGCAAGCCGGCTTAAGACTGGCAGTCGTTAATCCAAACCACAAGGGAACCTATGTCTTCCTACAAGGAACTACTCGCGCAGCGAGAGAAGCTGGAAAAGCAGATCGAAGAGGCGAAGTCGCGCGAATACGCGGAAGTGCTGAACGAAATCAAACAGAAAATGGCCGACTACGGCATTTCGCTGAGCGAACTCGGCGGCGGGCGCGCGCCCAAGGGTGCAAAAGCCGCTCGTCCGCGTGCCGGCGTTGCGCCTAAATATCGTGACCCGGAAAGCGGCAGCACGTGGTCGGGCCGCGGCAAACCGCCGCGCTGGATTGCGGGCATGGATCGCGACAAGTTTCTCATTCAGAAGTAATCAGGCGCCAGGCTTACTGAGTGCTTGCCCGGAATTAATCAGGTGTAATGCCTCTCGCATGTGTAGCATTAACGTAATACGAATGAGGCTCGCGTCGCGAGTGCGCTGGACTCATTCACTAAGGCCGCGCAGTTTCCAGGCGCGGCTTTTTTGTCGTCCGTTCAAATCGTGTGTGTGCCCACGCGCACTGCCGCTTCGCGCAATTCGAATGCGAATGCTTTTCGTTTTCATAAGCGATTGATTCTAAAAGATGTTTGTTGGCGTGGGCGCTCATTCTTAAGACCGGACGGGTAGAATGGAGAGGTTGAACACCCACCGCTTCCATGATGCCTTCCGCCGCCATTGAGTCCGCTGAAAAACACCGCGTCGCGCGCAAAAGTACGTTTGTCAGTATTGCGCTGAATACGGTATTGATGGCGCTGCAAATCGCCGTCGGTGTGTTCGCGCACTCGCAGGCATTGGTGGCTGACGGCATCCACTCTCTCGCCGACCTCATTTCCGATTTTGTCGTGCTGTTTGCCAATCGGCACAGCGGCGCAAAGCCGGATGCCGATCACAATTACGGCCATAGCCGTTACGAAACGGTCGCATCGCTGTTTCTCGGCGCGCTGCTGATTGCGGTCGGCTTCGGCATGTTATGGCGTGCCGGCACGCGTCTCGCCGATCTCGAGAGCATCCCCGCCGTTCATCTGAGCGCGCTTATCGTTGCCGTGCTCGTCCTCGTCTCCAAAGAGGGACTGTTTCGCTACATGCTGCGGGAAGCGCAACGCGTGCGTTCGGCCATGCTGATCGCGAACGCGTGGCATGCGCGCTCGGACGCGGCGTCGTCGCTGGTGGTTGCGCTCGGTATTCTCGGCAGCCTTGCGGGCGTGCGGCTGCTCGATCCGATCGCGGCGGCGATCGTCGGTTTCATGGTGGCGCGCATGGGCTGGATGTTCGGATGGGACGCGCTGCAGGATCTGTCCGACCGCGCGCTCGACGACGCTGCCACCGCCGACATGCGCGCGCTGCTGCTGTCCACGCCCGGCGTGCGCGACGTCCACGAATTACGCACGCGGAAAATGGGAGATTTCGCGCTTGTCGACGCGCATATTCTGGTCGATCCGCTCATCTCGGTTTCCGAGGGGCACTACATCGCGGAGACTGCGCGCCTGCGCGTGCTGAACGACAGCCGCGTGCTGGACGCGCTGATTCACGTCGATCCCGAGAACGATGCCGTCGCGCATCCGCCCGTCGGTTTGCCGCCGCGCGAGCGGATCGTCGCGGACGTCAACGCGGCATTGGCCGCGGGCGGCGTGAAGGCGGCCGCGGTCAACATTCATTATCTGAGCACGGGGCTCGACGTCGAAGTCGTGCTGCCGGCGCTGCCTTCGCATGGGTCCGGCAAGGGCGACGCAGAGGGGCTCCAGCGCGTGGATCTCGCCGCGCTCAAGCGCCGGCTCGGTGCGCGCAAGCTGGAGGTGTTACGCGAGGTGAGCACGCCGTCGACGCAAAGCGGTTCGTCCACGCAGGCGGGCGCTACGGGCCATGGTCGTCGCCGTACCACAGTGCCGCACGGCACTAACTGAGGCTTGAGAGCAACGCAACGCGCGGCGGGCCGCGTCGCCATGCCGAACGGGCGCTCTTGATGGATTGCGGCGGCTCGCCGGCGCATCATCGGCGGATTGCGGACCATCAGGCGCATCGCACGTGCACCTCTCACACACCGACGCGCATCAAACCCCATCGAAGCGAAGCGCATCAAAGCGCATCGAAGTGCGCCAAAACACGCCACCCCCTCAAAGCGGCAACTGCGTATCGAACTTGATCTCGCGCAGCACGACGCTCGTGCGCACTTGCGCCACCGCGGGAATCTTGAAGATGCGTTCGTGCAGAAACGTGTCGTACGCCTTGATGTCCGGCGCGACGATCTTGAGGATGTAATCGGACTCGCCGGTCGTGCTGTAGCACTCGGTGACTTCGGGGCAGGTGGCGATCTCCCGCTCGAACTGTTCGACGCCGCCTTCGGTGTGACGCGTGAGGTGAATGTGCGCGAGCGCGCACACGTGCAGCCCCAGTTTTTCGCGATCCAGCAGCGCGGTGTAGCGCTGGATCACGCCCGACTGCTCCATGTCCTTGATGCGCCGCCAGCATGGCGTGCTCGACAGGCCGACCTGATCGGATATTTCCTGCACCGAACGGCGTGCATCTAACTGCAAAAGGCGCAGAATTTTTTGAGAGAACGTATCGAGTGTCAACTGCGCCTCCGTTTGCGTCGCCGTATCACCGCATGGTAGAGGGCGCGAAAACGAAACGCAATGCAAAACGCCTCCCGCGAGGGAGATTACCTAATTTGCCGGTTCCTCAGCGGGATTTTGTCCTGAGGCGTCCCCTTCTTGCGCCGACGCAAGGCTGGCGGCCTGCATCGTGCGCAGATCCTTCAGCATGTTGCAGAAAAGTGCGCCCTGTTCGATGGCGTCATCGAGCGCGACGTGCGTGTGCGGATGCTCGTCGAACCAGTGTTTCGGAAAGCGCGGTTTGATGTTCTTGCGATACGGCAGGCCGGTCATCGCGAAGGCGAGCGTCTTGATGTCGAGCGCCGACCACGAAAACGGGCAGCGGCCGACAAAGCGCATCATGTACCAGAACATGTACGTAAAGTCGAAGCCGGCGGGCATGGCGACGAACACCGGCTTGCCGGGCAGCGCCTCGACCCAGTCGACGTAGGCCGCGAGCGCCGCGTCCGGACGCTGCAAGTCGGTACGGCAGGCCGCCCACGCCTCGGGCTGCGTCTTCCACCACGCTTCCTGCACCGGATGGGGCGCCGCGCCGTCGAGCAATTCCAGATTGGCGGAGAACGTGGCGATCAGCTGCTTGTCCTCCGTGTAGGCGGCCGAGGCGAAACTCAGCATCGAATGCGGGCCGGGAATCGGGCCGTCCGCTTCGACGTCGGTACTGACATAGATTTCGCTGCTCATGCGGCGACTCCGTCGGCGACATAGGGATTGCTGCGACGCTCCGCGCCGAACGTCGACGTGGGACCGTGGCCCGGCACGAACGTGACGTCGTCGCCGAGCGGCCAGAGTTTTTCGCGGATCGAGCGGATCAGATCGGCGTGGTTGCCGCGCGGAAAATCCGTGCGGCCGATGGAGCCCGCGAAGAGCACGTCGCCGACCAGCGCGAGCCGATGCGCGCGGCTGAAGAACACGACGTGGCCCGGCGTGTGGCCGGGGCAGTGATAGACCTCGAGCGTTTCATCGCCGAACTGCACGGTGTCGCCGTCGTCGAGCCAACGGTCGGGCTCGAACGCCTGCGCAGCCGGAAAGCCGAAGCGCATGCTTTGATCCGGCAGCTTGTCGAGCCAGAAACGTTCGTCCGGATGCGGGCCTTCGATCGGCACGCCGTAATGCGTGGCCAGCGTCTTCGCGCCGGCGCAGTGGTCGATATGACCATGCGTCAGCAGCACTTTTTCGACGCTCACCTTCTGCCGCGCGATCTCGCCTTGAATGACGTCGAGGTCGCCGCCCGGATCGACGACGGCCGCGCGTCCGGTCGCCTCGCAAACGAGCAGCGAGCTGTTTTGCTGGAACGGCGTAACGGGGATCAAGGTGACTTTCATGGATGACGGCGCCGCGGTGAAAACGTTGATTGTACCGGCGTCTTTCCGGCGCGCGCCGAGGCTTGTCGCCTCCCCGCAAACGCCGCGCCTGCGGCTTTTGTCTGTCGATTCTTGCAGCAATGGTGAAGATTCATCAAGGTTTTCAGTCGCTTAGCAACGCAGACTTCTGTTTTGGGTATAATGGACCCCATGCACGAGGAATCGTGCTGCCACAAGGCGATGCGTCCCCATCAAAAATGGGCGCGCGGATCGCCACTCAAGTAAGGGCCGTCGCGGTATGACGGCCATCAGGTATCGATGCATTCGATGCACACGTCTTGCCCAGCCAGGCGCCGCGCGCCTGCTACGACTTTAACGGTCGTGACGCGGGGTGGGGCCTACGCCGCCGTTCCTGCGCGCTGAACTTTCGCGCGCAAGAACGTGTTTGCCACGTTCGATGGCGGCATGTGGGGTCTGGTCAGGCTGCCGGGGACAGGTTGCGCCAGACGTGAAAATTAACCGTGCGGTAGCGGCTCAGTGAGCTGCATCCGGGCTTCGACGTACTGCGCTCGTCTGCGCGGCGCGTTGTCGTCCTTTGCCGCCGGAGTCGCAGGCAACACGCTCAACTTCGCGTGATGCGGCTCGACAATGTGATTGCACGTCTTATGAAAACTCGGTTATCCCGTAGTCTGGGGACTCTTTTCGCCTTTTTTGTGCTGGCCGGTTGCGCCACGCCGCCGGGGGCCGACAACAGCGTTGCAAACGCTGTGCCGCTCCGCACAAAAAACGCGCAAGCAGCGTCCTTCGGACCGCAAGCCTACGGCAGCGCGCCGGCCTCGGACGTCGCCGTCCAGGGCTCGTCGCTGGCCGACGCCAAACCGCTCACCGATGACGGCACCGACGTGTCGGACTTTCATCAGATCGGCCGCGCCTCCTGGTACGGCCGCGGTTTCCACGGCCGCCGCACCGCGAATGGCGAACGTTACGACATGCACGCGCTGACTGCCGCGCATCGCACGCTGCCCCTCGGCTCGTATGTGCGCGTGACGAATCCCGCCACGTCGCGCTCGGTCGTCGTGCGAATCAACGACCGCGGTCCGTATGCGCGCGGCCGGGTGATCGATCTGTCGATGGCGGCGGCGAACGTGCTCGATATGCGCCACGCCGGCACGGCGCGCGTGAAGATCGAAGGTTTGACGCAGGAAGAAGCGCGCGCCGCACGCGACGAAACGCTGGCATCGAACTCCGGATCGACGGCGCAGAAATGATTTTGCGGCGGCGCTTTGGGCGCTGCCGGGCATGACGAACAGCCATGCTGCTGTGTGTAAATGCAAGAAGGGCCGCTCATCGATATGAGCGGCCCTTTTGTTTTGCGATGTCTCCTGCTGCGCTTGCGGCCTGGCCGGTTCGCGCGTCAGTCCTCTTCTTTCTTGAGCTCGAGCGCGCGCGTGTACAACGCGTTGCGCGACGCGCCGGTGATCGTCGCCGCTATTTTGGCCGCGCTGCTCACCGTCAATTCCTCCAGCAGCGTTTCGAGCAACGCATCGTGATCGTGTTCGCCGGCCGCTTCCTGCTGCGCGCCTTCCACCACAAGTACGAATTCCCCGCGTTGCCGGTTCGGATCGGCGGCGAGCCACGTTGGCCCTTCGGCCAGGGTGCCGCAATGCAGCGCTTCGTGTAACTTCGTCAGTTCGCGCGCGATCAGCAGCTTGCGCTCGCCGCCCAACGCATCGGCGAGCGCCTGCACCGTTTCGACGATGCGATGCGGCGCTTCGTAGAAGACCAGCGCATGCGGATGATGGGCGAGCCCCTGAAGTGTGGCGGCGCGCGCTTTGGCTTTCGGCGGAAGAAAACCGAGGAACGAGAACGTCGCGACCCAGTCGCCCGCCGCGCTCAGCGCGGTTGCAAGCGCGCTTGCGCCCGGCAGCGGAACGACCGCAAAGCCCGCTTCGCGCGCTGCATCGACGAGCTTTGCGCCTGGGTCCGAGATGCCGGGCGTGCCTGCGTCGGACACATACGCCACCCGCTCGCCCGCCTGCAAATGTTCGACGATGCGTTGCGCCGCGGCTCGCTCGTTGTGCTGATGGACCGCGATGAGCGGCTTCGAGATGCCATAGCGCGCGAGCAACTGACCCGTGTTGCGCGTGTCTTCCGCGGCGATGCGGTCGACAAGACCTAGCACATGCAGCGCGCGCAGCGTGATGTCGGCGACGTTGCCGATCGGCGTGGCCACCACATACAGCGCGGCGGCAGGGTACTGCTGTCCTTGCGCGAGTTCGGAGAGAGAAGTCATGAGGCAGAAAACGCAGACGGACGGAATGAGGCCGTCATTGTGCCACGCAGGGGCACCAGGTCCTGGCGGCGTGCGTGCTCGGAGCGCGTCTCGCTCGAAGCAGGAGCCCGAGCCCGAGCACGAGCCTAGGCCGAAAGCGTACGGAGCCATGCCTCACAACTTTTCCACACAAGCCGGGTCCAAGCTCGTCGGCGCCGCTTTCGAAGCACGCGCGCAGGAGTTTCTGCAGCGCCAGCGTTTGCGGTTGGTCGCGCGCAATGTGTCGTGCCGCGGCGGCGAAATCGATCTGGTCATGCGCGAGCGCGATGGCGCACTGGTCTTCGTCGAAGTCCGGGCGCGCGCTCAACGCAAGTATGGCGGCGCGGCGGCGAGCATCGGGTGGCAGAAGCGGCAGCGAATCGTGCGCGCCGCGCAGCATTACCTCGCGACGCAGGTGTCGCAGCAAGGCGCCCAGCCCGCTTGCCGCTTCGACGTGATTGCCTTCGAAGCGGGGCGGCTCGTGTGGCTGCGCGATGCTTTCCGCGCCGACGAAGTCTGACGCAATGCGCGGACAACGCGTGTTAGTGCGATAAACTTGCGCTCGCGTGCGAGCTACGGGGCGGCGGACGACATGCGGCACAACAGTGCTCCGTACAGCGCATTTCGCGAGGTGTTTCGGTTCGCGCATGCACGTACCCACGTCATGTGTTGCGTAACACGTTCGCCGCAGCGGCACGGCAGGCTGCACGACTTCATTCATACGACTTCACAACATGGCTGCGCATTGCGGCCCACTCGCGGTAGAAGATAGAGACTCGATGTCAGTCGAACGCATTCAACAACACTTCCGCGATAGCGCGGCAGTCAAACTCGAAGCCCTGGAAACCTTGTCGATGCCGATCGCTGCAGCGATCGACACGATGTTCGCCGCGCTTGCCAATGGCAATCGCATTCTTTCTTGCGGCAATGGCGGCTCGGCTGCCGACGCGCAACATTTCGCCGCGGAACTGATCGGCCGCTTCGAGCGCGAGCGGCCCGGCTTGCCGGCCGTCGCGCTCAGCACCGATACGTCCGTGCTTACCGCGATCGCCAACGACTACTCGTTCGAGCAGATTTTCTCGAAGCAGGTATGGGCACTCGGACAGCCGGGCGATGTGTTGCTCGCGATCAGCACGTCCGGCAATTCCGCGAATGTGATCGCCGCGATCGAAGCTGCGCATGAGCGCGAAATGATCGTCGTCGCGCTGAGCGGAAAAGGCGGCGGACGCATGCAGGAAATACTGAGCGATACCGATATCCACGTGTGTGTGCCGTCGGATCGCACCGCGCGTATCCAGGAAGTGCATTTGCTGACCATCCATTGTCTGTGCGACGGCATCGATGCCATGTTGCTGGGCGAAGACTGAGAACGATCCGAAGGAGAGCTAGTTGATGAGCGTATTCCGCGTCAAGAAGACACTGGTGAGAACCGTGCTGGTGGTGGGTTTTGCGGCGGGGTTGTCCGCGACGTTGCAGGGTTGCTTTCTCGCCGTTGCGGGAGCGGCGGGCGGCGGCGCGTTGATGGCGACCGACCGGCGCACGCTCGGCGCGCAGACCGAAGACCGCGAGATCCAGGTGAAGGCGCTTTCGCAGACGAGCCAGAACCTGCCGGACTCGGCGCACGTCAACGTGACGGTGTTCAATCGCCGCGTGCTGCTGACCGGCGAAGTCGCGGGGGACGCGTCGAAGCAGCGCGCAGAGAGCATCGTGCGCGGACTGAACAACGTGAATACGATCGTCAACGAACTGGCGATCATGCCCGCGAGTTCGTTCTCGTCGCGCACGAACGACACGTATCTCGAGACGCGCGTGAAAACGGCGCTGATCGCCGAGAAGGATATTTCGGCGAACGATTTCAAGGTCGTGGCCGAGCGCGGTTCGGTGTATCTGATGGGCCTCGTCACGATGGATGAAGGCAATCGCGGCGCGGACGTCGCGAGCCGGGTGCCGGGCGTCACGCAGGTCGTGAAGGTGTTCCAGTACATCCAGCCGCAGGAGGCTGCGGCGGCGGCCGCTGCTGCGGCAACGGCGCCGGTCGCCGCGTCGCAGCCCGACGCGAGCGCGGCGACGGTGGGCGCGATTCCGGATTCGTCGGTGAGCGCGCGGCCGCTTGAACAGCAGGCGCCGGCGCCGGTCACGAATTCGAACGCGGTGCATCCGGGCAATCCGAAGGCGCCGCAATGATGCGTGGGGTTGGCGGTGTTTTTATGGCGTTGATGGCGGGCTCGGTGGCGCTTATGTTTGCATCTCAAGCGTTTGCCGCCGATGTACCCGCTGGTCAGCGTGTCGCTAATGCGAACGCGTGCATGGGCTGCCATGCGGTGGATCGCAAGCTGGTCGGTCCGTCGTTCCAGCAGATCGCCGCCCGGTACAAGGGCGATGCGCAGGCGGCCGGAAAATTGGCGCGCAAAGTGAAGGACGGCGGCTCGGGCGTGTGGGGCATGATTCCGATGCCCGCGCATCAGTCGATGAGCGATGCGGACGTCCGTACGGTGGTTGGTTGGGTGCTTGCTGGGGCGCCGTCGAAGTGAGGTTTTGTGGTCCGTTGCGGCTTGGCAAAACCGAAAAGGGCTGTGCTAGAATTGTTTCGATAGTGGGGGGGTAGCTCAGCTGGGAGAGCGTCGCGTTCGCAATGCGAAGGTCGGGAGTTCGATCCTCCTCCTCTCCACCAAGTTTTTCTTTAGAAACAACGCACTACGTCTTGCGATGTAGTGCGTTGTTTTGCATTTCAATGCAGGCTTTTGCTTACTGTGTGTGGCAAATTTGTGGCGTTGGATGTGGCTGCGTACGCTTAGCAACGCGTGACATTGCTTACCACTGAAGGTAGACTTCGTCTCGTCTGAGAAATCGGACTTGACTGTCGTTTGGACACCATGATTGCACACTCAAAAGGCCGGGCTTCGGTGTCGCCCAGGTCATCTACCGACTAGCTGCGGCCTCGCAGCTAGCTCGACGTCTCAGCAGCATCGCGCCCCGCAATTTGCTGCTTGCTTTGACACCGTGATTTCACGTTTCTAAGGCCGGGCTCCGGTGCCGCCTAGGTCAAATACCGAGTAGTCCCACGGCACAACTGCTCGATGATCCTAGTCGCTCCCCAGGGTTATCGAAATGATAAAGATTCCTGAAGATAGAGCTGCGGTCATCTGTATCGAAACCGCTTGCTCGTTTTTCCTTGTGCCGCGAACTGACGACTCTGTCAGCAGCGTATCGAAGGGCATTTAACCTGCGTATCAACACGTTCGGATCTGCCACTTAAGGCCTTCATTGGATTACCTGTTTCCGTTCAGCTCGTAACCGATCGCGGAGCGATACACCAGATTTGCGGGCTTGTGACAGACGCACGCGCAGGGCAATCCGACGGATCGCTGGCGACATATCAGCTCACTATTCGCGACGCCCTGTCCGTTCTGGAGCGGCGGGTCAATACCCGCATATTCCGGACGAAGAACGTGCCAGACGTGATTGAGGTATTGCTACGGGAATGGCAAAAGAAAAGCCCAGCACTGGCGAGCGCATTTGATTTCGATCTGTCGGGCATAAATCGCGACCAGTACCCGGTGCGAGAGTTAATCTTCCAGTTTCACGAATCTGACGCTGACTTTATCCGACGCCTTTGCCGTCGTGACGGAATAGCGTGGTTTACTGCGGCGGGCAAACGCGGGCAGGCGGCGTCCGACAGCGGCAGCGGCGATACGCCGGTGCACACGCTGGTGCTGTTCGACGATTCCATGAAGCTGCCAGAATCGGCCGTCGGCACGATTCGCTATCACCGTGACGCCGCGACTGAGGAGCGCGATTCGGTGACGCTTTGGTCGGCCTCGCAGCAACTGGTGCCGGGCAGTGTGCAGCGCGCGAGCTGGGACTACAAGGCCGGCACCATGGCGCAGGCGTCCGAGTCCAATATCGTTGATCAGGGTCCGGCGGGCAACGATCTGTCGCAACTGCTGTCGGATAGTGTTATCGACGTGCCGCACGCGGGCGACTCCTGGAGCGACTATGACAGGCTTGGCAAGGCGCGAATGCTTGCGCACGAACTGCGGGCTGTTAGCGTGGATGCTGCAAGCGGCGTACGGGATCTGGCGGTTGGCCACTGGTTTGAGCTGACCGGGCATCCCAAAGTCGATACGCGTCCCGAAAGTGAACGGCAGTTTATCGTTACAGGCCTGCATCATCGCGCCGAGAACAACCTCCCTAAGGATCTGAACGAGCGGGCGCAGGCATTGTTCGACGCCAACCGCTGGCACTTCGATTCGTTGCCGACTGCCACGCAGTCGATGCAGGCACGCTCGTCCGATGCCATCGGAACGCGCTATGACAACACCTTCAGTTGCGTGCGACGCGGCATAGCACTTACGCCAGCGTACGATCCGCGCATCGATCTTCCACGGGTTTATCCGATTACCGCTCTCGTCGTCGGCCCCGGCGGCGAGGAAGTGTATTGCGATGAACTGGGACGGATCAAGGTGCAGATCCAAGGCCTGGATCCGGACGACCACGCACATGCCCAAGGTGTGGGCGCAAGCGGGACGGACCGGGACAGCGCCTTTGTGCGGGTCAGCACCAGCCTTGCGGGGCAGAGCTTCGGCCATACCTCGTTGCCGCGGGTGGGAATGGAGGTTGCCCTGGATTTTCTGAATGGCGACCCCGACAAGATGTTCGTGACGGGGGTATTGCATAACGGGCCGAACAAGCCGGCAGCCTTTAGTCACACAGGGGCGTTGCCGGGCAACCGTTACGTATCTGGGATCAAGACGAAGGAAATTAAGGCAGCGCGTTATAACCAGCTCAGATTCGACGATACGCCTGGGCAGGTCAGCGGACAGTTGGCAAGCGAGCATGCGTATAGCCAGTTGAACCTCGGATACCTGACGCAGCCGCGTACCAATGGCAATGGAGATGCTCGCGGTGAAGGTGCCGAACTGCGTACCGATGCAGCAGCTGCCTTGCGGGCGGCTCAGGGCATCTTGCTGACGACATATGCGCGAAATCAGGCGAGCGGGCATCAACTTGACCGCGACGAGCTGATCCAGCTGCTCGGAGAGTGCAGCGAGCTTTTTAAGGCGTTGGGTGACTATGCCGGTCAGCACGGCGGCCTTGCAGCGGATACGGGCGGCCAGAGGGAGATCGCAGCAACATTGAAGGGATGGCAGGCAGGAATCCGATAGGGCTGGTGCGCCGCCGGTGCTGGCTCATCAAGCGAATCACCGGGATAGTGCAGCCGGAATCGCTGGTCGGTTGGCGTGTTGGTAAAACTCGTCTTTGTGGCCTCTTCTGTAGAGGGGCCGCCCCATTGATGAGAAGCTGAGAGTATCTTCACGTCACCGTTTGTTCCGAGCGTCACACCGCTACCGATCTTCATATAGCTACCGTCTTCGGCGACCAGGCGAATTGTTGGCGCGGTAATCAACACCTCGTTTTCGTTCGTGCTGATCTTCACGCCCTTTTGCGCACTGGCCGTCAGCGCGTCGACTTGTGCCTGCAAGAGCATCGGGCCTTCACCCGCTACGGCCTGAATACCTTTGCCGCGAGCAAAAAGCTGCATGCCTTGCCCGGCCGTCGCGTTGAAGCGCTGTCCGCTCATTAACTGGAGATGGTGCTGAGCGACCTGATCGATGTTCACACCGGCGTACGTCACGTGGGTCTTCGGCGTCACGTTGATCGATCCCGCCTCTGCGCCGAAGGCCAAAAGCGCTTGCGAATTGCTTGACGACGACGAAGCTGAGCCGCTTACGACCGACGACGGGCGCGTAATCGAAGGCACCAGCGATGCGAATGGCTTGACCGATCTGGTTAAGGACGACTCACTTCGCGAAGGCGGGAGGTATGTTCAACAACGCGACGACCAATATCCCAGACATGTATGGGCCGGGGTTCAAGTCGAGTTTTGTCACGAGGCGCATCCTTGAAACCAAAATGAGTAACTACCAGTTTTCTGGTAGCAGTGCCGACCGCCACTATTTCGTGCTCGCCGCGGAACGTCTGGCGATGCTTGTAGCCGAGATTCGCAAGGTGTCCCCGGACGAGACGGTCAACATAATGGGACATAGTCAGGGGACCATCATTACCTTACTGGCTCAGGCGCTGCTGCATGACCGCGGAGAGCGATGCGCTGATTGCGTGATTATGGTCGACAGTCCCTACGCGTTAACGGAGACGGAAACGATGACCAGTTGGGCGCAACCGGACGCGCCTCAACAAACAATGCAGGCCAAGTTGCAGACGCTGATTGACATTGTGAAGGCGATTACGGCGTCGCCGCACTGGCAACCGCCGCTCGAAGAGCTTTGCTCAGACTCTCCGAAGTCTGGTGGCCGGGCAGGCTATAAATGGACGCCGCAGAGCGGCACACGAAAGGATAGCCGTCAGCAACTGTGTGTTTTTCCTGAGCGGGATAATCGCGGTCGCGTGTACTTGTACTTCTGTCCCGAGGACACAACGGTGGACATCCCAACAGTGCAGGGAATTGGCACGTACGGCGTACCCGATACGGTGAAGGCGGATGATTACTATTGGGACGGCAACCATACCCGCCCACAGCATGCAAAGCCCGAACTTGCGGCGATGAATGCGCTCAAGGGCGTCAATTTTCGGCAAAGGGTCTGGACTAAACATGCCGTGAACGGCGTCCCTCTGAAGGTTGGCCTCGGGCCCCAGTACGAGGATCACCAGAAGACGGGCCGTTTGTTTATCAACGGAGACAGGCTTAATCCTCCGTTTGTGCCGCAAATGTACGGCGGCGAAGCGAAGCGAGGTACGCCGGACAAGGCCGGGCTTGAGGCGCCCGACGCGGTGACGCAGAACCTCGCTCTCGGCAATTCCTACGCAAAGCCGCAATGGGTTCGGATGCCTGATCCGCCGAACTGGGATGTGACGCCGGACGCGATCAAGAACCAATTCAATGCGGGAAAGAGCGTCGATGACCAGACCAACGCAGTGCGCGCTGATTTTCCGCCAACGGGGTTCGGGCCAATCGTGCTATATCGGGAGGAGACTCCTGCGGAGGCCCGCAAACGTATGTCGCAAGATCCCGCCGCGTTGGCAAAAAATGACCCGACCGGAGTGCTTAGCGAAAACTCGTATCACTCGGCAGTGCTTCGCGATCCCGAGAATCATCGCTGGGTGACAGCAATGGACGTCGCTATTGGCGAGGCAAAGACGCTCGATAACCTTGATTGGCAAGCGGTTTGGCATGCGGTCGCCGACTGGAAAACCCCGCTTTCCCAAATCATGGGGCTAAAGAGATTCTCCTCGCTAAGCGGAAAGGCACAGGACTTGGTGCGCCAATCGTGCGATTACTACGCCGCCGGCAAATTCCCCACGGGAATATCACAAACGCTGCCTAGCCTTGTTCAGTCACAAACGACAAATCAACGCGCCAATCCTGAACGTCCCATAACTCCTGTATTCGACTGGAACTTTAGCGGGTTAAGATGAAATCAGTCAGACTTTCACCCCCAACCCTGAGGAACTATGTGCTGGTATTCATCGCAGTAGCATCCCTTGTTCTGGTTTATGCGTTCTACCGTCAGATGAACGGCGTCTCCGCGGCCGATTCAGGAGGCAGCGCCTTCGCCATCGTCCGTAATGGCTTGCTCGTTACGGCGGCAGTCATGCTGACTGCGTTTCTATCCCTAGGGTCGTAAGCGCGAACGCTGCCCAACCGTCGATCAAAGGTGGCGCGATGGACGGGGCGGCGGCAACAAGCCACACGGCGACAGTGCAACAGGGAGCAAGGTCGGGCTCGGACAGAACGATGACCCTTCAGGTCCGGGGGCTCGGAATGACGATCGACCACTTCAGCCAAAGTGAAATCTGGCAACACCTCCAAAGTAAGAGCGACCGGCATACGTCGATTTACTCACAGGTCGCGTCGGACTATCCATCAGGCCACACGAGGCGAGAGGACTACGCACGGCTTCGGACCGGCGCAGCGTTCAAGGCGGGAGCCGGCGAAGCCGTCGATTACTGGCCTGTCCCCGTGATCACCGTTGCGCCTCGCGCCCCGTTCAGTACAATGACGGGCATTAGAAGCTTCGACAGGAAGAGCGTTGATGGGCAGCCGGCTCGCCCCTTGGGGCGGCGTTTACCTTTCCACGTACTAACTTTGCAATATCGTCATCCGGTTGGTCGCGGTCTCATCGTCGTCGTCTTTATGTCAATAAGCGCTGCGACCGGCACGCGTCGCCCAGGAGGCGTCGTTCGCAGGCGCCGTTATCTAGGCCCCTCAGACCGGGCTCCGCTCAGTACGCTGCCGTTCAACGACTACTCAAAGAATTCTTCGTCGACCCTCTTCAGCTGGATTGTTTCTTCAACACGACAGCCAACGTTGTACCTGATCATCAGCTTGGCTAGCTGGCGACCATCAATAAGGACGATACGCTTACTGAGGAAATCGGCCGTCTCTCTGGCAGAAGCCGAAAACGCCGAAGTGGTAACAAAAAGTCCCTTTGCCGCCTTGAAACGATCCAGTGATCCAAAGAAATCCCGGATCGCACCCGAGCTGACGTTATTGCCGTCCGAATAGCGCTTGGCCTGTACGTAAATGCGGTCCAAGCCCAAGGCGTCTTGATCGATAACGCCGTCAACCCCGCCGTCGCCGGTCTTGCCTAACGCACGGCCGGCGTCACTTGTGGACCCCCCATAACCCATGGCCAGCAGCAATTGGACTACGAGACGCTCGAAAAACTCCGGCGGCGCCGCAATGACACGGGCGAGCAGATCAAGACTGAGTTCGTCGTCCAACTCACCGTGAGCTTTTCGGATGATTTCGTCCGGCGTCATGCCGCTCGCCTGGACAGCTTCCACCGCCGGCGAGTTTTTTCCGGCGTTGTCGCTACCATTGCTGGCGTCCCGGAACAGTATGAACTCTGGGAATTGTTCCAGAAAGCGAATGTCGATTTTTCCCGGCGGATTGGCCAATACATCACGTCCCCGATCGCTTATCTGGAAGTGGGCGCGCTTGGTCAACTCAACCAGGCCCGCCTTGCCCAAATAGCTCTTGGCCCAATGCACACGGTTAGCGAAGGTCGTCTGCTTTCCGGATGGCAGTAGTTCTGAGCGCTCGTCCTCTGTCAGTTGGAATTTGCCCGCCAACAACTGGACGACATCAGAAATTTTCACCTCGCCCATTTTGGACGAACGTAGGACGGGAAGCATCAATGTCTGAAAATCAGGAATGGCCATTATCGCTAGTCAATTAGTAGAACGGTGCCGATGCTGGCTCTTTGCGGTGCTCCGAAAGATCATACCGCTTACCTCGACCGGTGACTTCCCCACCGAACGTCCGCTCCTGTCAGGGACGCCTCATTGACACTTTGCCATGGTGACGGTCCGTGCCGAGTGCCGTTGGTCGCAGCTTTGCGAGGTTCAAGCTGCCCGTGGTTGAGGTGCAAAAAGAAGGTTCCAACTGATTGGAAGAAATTGCTTGATGTCTCACCGCCTCACAAACCCCAGCAGCCTCAAACTGCCGGGGGTTTTTCTTCACCCGCCCTCGCAACCCACCCACCGAAGCATCCACTCAAAACTTATCCCACCCGTCATCGCCACCGACGGTAGCAACCGGCGACGGCAACTCCTTCGCCGGCACACGCACCGGTTCAGCCTTCGCCCCAGCGCGGACCGCACTCACCGGCTTGACGTGAGCAACATTGGCTAGCTTACCCACCCCAGCCACCCCAGCCACCCCAGCCCCCGCGTCTTCCCTCAGCACGAGGTCAACACCCACCCCCACCCGAAAAAACCCCACAGTCTCACTCAACCGCTCCCCCTGCTCCTCCATCGACCGCGAAGCCGCCGCCGCCTGTTCCACCAGCGCCGCGTTTTGCTGCGTGACGTTGTCCATCTGCGTGATCGCGAGGTTAATCTGCTCGATGCCGCGGCTCTGTTCGCTCGAGGCCGCCGCAATCTCCGACATGATGTCCGTCACGCGCGCCACGGCATGCGTGACTTCGGTCATCGTCTTGCCCGCTTCGCCGGCAAGCGACGAGCCGTCGCGAATCCTTCCCACCGAATCGGCGATCAGATCCTTGATCTCCTTCGCCGCGCTCGACGAGCGCTGCGCAAGACTCCGCACCTCGCTTGCGACCACCGCGAACCCGCGTCCCTGTTCGCCCGCGCGTGCCGCTTCCACGGCTGCGTTCAGCGCAAGAATGTTGGTCTGAAACGCGATCCCTTCGATGATGCCCGTGATGTCGGCAATCTTCGTCGAGCTATCGCTGATGTCCTGCATCGTGCTCACCACCTGGCCGACCACGGCGCTGCCTTTCCGGGCGACAGACGAAGCATTCGCGGCGAGCGTGCTGCCTTGCTGCGCGTTATCGGCGTTCTGCTTCACCGTCGACGTGAGCTGCTCCATGCTCGACGCCGTCTCCTGCAACGACGCCGCCTGCTGTTCCGTACGCTGGCTCAGATCCATGTTGCCCGCCGCGATCTCGCGAGCCGCGCCCGCGATGCTCGTGCTGGCGTCGCGCACGCGTCCGACGACCGTCGTCAGACGCTCGTTCATCTCGCGCAGCGCGCCGAGAAGTTTGCTGGTCTCATCCTTGCCGTCGACGCGAATGCGCGTGCGCAAATCGCCTTGCGACACGGTCCGCGCGACGTCGATGGCAACGCCCAACGGCCCGCTCACGGCACGCGTGATCGCGACACACGCGCCGACTGCAAGCGCAACCGCGAGCAGCGAAATGGCGATCAGCAGATTGCGCTGGTTCTGGTAATGCGCCGCGTAGTCCGCGATCATCGTCTCCTGCCGCGCATGCGCGTGCCCGGCATACGCGTCGGTCGCGCGAATCAGCGCCGCGAGGAGCGGCCGGCACTGATCGTCCATTTTGACAATCGCCTCGTCGCGCTTGTTGGCGAGCGCGAGGCCGACAATGTCGGTCGCGACCGGGCCATACGCGGTCTCCACGCGATTGATTTCGGCCACGAGGCTGCGCGCCTTGTCGTCGGCGCCGGCGTCCCTGACCATCTCGTTCAGCTTCTTGAGATTCGCCGCCACGTCTTCGTGTGCACGCGTGACCTGCGCTTTTTCAATCTCGAGATCCTCGGGCTTGACGACGAGCACGAGATTGCGCGCCGCGATCGCGCGGCGATCGACCGCGGTTCGCACCTGAACCGCCATGTCGGCGCGCGCGTTGATGCCGCGCACGAAACTGGAAAAGCCATCGGTGGAATCGGCGAGCGACTTGAGCGAAAGTCCCGCGACCGCGACGACGATCAGGGACAGCATGCCGAAGCCGGCTATCAGCTTCGCTTTAATGGTGAACTGGTTCAGAGCGGCCATGTATCTGTATTTCTCCAGGGACGAAACGAGCGCTTCGTAATGGACTCTCAGGTCCGGGAATGGGAGCGTCTATGCGGCCGCCGGACAGTCGACGACCTCGCGCGGTGTTGCCGCTTCGTGCGAGCACAAAAAGCGGCATCCCATTTATTGGTTATCGGAGCTTCGCAGATGGACTTGAGAGAAGCCGGGTAATCCACGACCCCGTAACAGCCGCCGCCGTCTAGACTTCCACCCAACTCTCACCGCCAACCAAAGACAACCAAAAGACAACCGTAAGCCCCGCGCAAGCCGCCAAACCCCCGTCTTTTCCACGATTTGGGCCGCGGTTCCCTCTGTTACGCTACCGGCTTGCCATACGTGCCCACGGGCGCGTCCTTTCCCCACCGCGCGCCAAGGCAGCGCATGTCCGAACCGAACAACATGGTCACGCGTCGTCCCAACCTCATCATCGCGATCAGTGGCGTGCTGGCGAGCGCAATCCTCGCGCTCGCCGTGTGGGTGCTCGCGCAGATGCACGACGACGCGTTGCGGCGCGCGCAGGACTCGGTCTTCAACGTCTCGCTGCTGGTGGAGCGCGACGTCTCGCGCAACCTGGAAATCTACGATCTGTCGATCCGAACGGTGATCGACGGGCTCAAGCAGTCGCGCGTGATGCAACTCGATCCGGCGCTGCGTCAGATGGTGCTGTTCGACGGCTCGGCGTCGGCGAAAGACATGGGCTCGATTCTGGTGATCGATGAAACGGGCTATATCACGATCGATTCGCAGTCGCTGCCGCCGCGCCACGTTTATCTCGGCGACCGCGACTACTTCAAGGTGCATCGCGATTCGCCTAGCGTCGGTTTGTACGTGAGCCGTCCGTTCATGCCGCGCACGACGGGCGCTGACATGAGCATTGGCCTCAGCCGGCGCATCACGCGGCCGGATGGCAGCTTCGGCGGCGTCGTCGTGGGCACGATGCGCCTGAAGTATTTCCGCAGCCTGTTCGACGGGATGAACCTCGGCGCGGGCGGATCGATGGCGCTGATGCTGAGCGACGGCACGATGTTGATGAGGCGTCCGTACGATCCGAAGACGATCGGCATCAATCTGATGGGCACAGCCAATTATTCGCGCTTCGTCCAGCAGCCGAGCGGCGACTTCTTCGGAACGGCGGCGATCGACGGCGTCGAGCGCTGGTACGCGTTTCGCCACATCGACATGTATCCGCTGATTCTCGACGTCGCGCTGTCCACGCGCGATATCTACGTCGGCTGGCGGCGGCGCGCATGGATCATCGGCTCGCTGATCGGCGCGCTCAATCTCACGATGATCGCGCTCGCCGTGCTGTTCGCGCAGCAGATACGGCGGCGCCTCATCGCCGAGGAAGAGCTGCGCCTGCTCGCGAGCACGGACGGTCTCACGGGCGTCGACAACCGCCGCACCTTCGAGCAGTCCGCGGAGAACGAATGGCGCCGCGTGCACCGCAACGGCGGCTCGCTTTCGATGCTGCTGATCGACGTCGACAGTTTCAAGGGATTCAACGACCTGTACGGCCACTCGGCCGGCGACGATGCGCTGATCACCGTGGCTCGCTGCATCACGCAGAACGTGCAGCGTCCGGGCGACACGGCGGCGCGCTACGGCGGCGAAGAGTTCGCGGTTCTTTTGCCGGACACCGACCAGGCCGGCGCGATGTCCATTGGCGAGAAAATCCGCGCGGCCGTGGAGGCAATTGGGCTCGGTCACGTGGCCAGCTCGCACCATGTGCTGACCGTGAGCATCGGCGTCGCGACGATGCAGGGCGAGGCGTTCACGTCGAGCCGCGCGCTCGTCGATGCCGCCGATCAGGCGCTGTATGCCGCGAAGGATGCGGGCCGCAATCGCGTGTCTTCGTACGGGCCGGGCGTGCCGGCGGCGGAAGGCAGCGCGACAACTGTCGTTGGTCGATAGCGCTGCCTCACAATAATACCCGGATAATATATTGCGCTTTTATTTAACCCGGATATAATTCGACAACTTCCCGAACCGGAGATTGTCGTGACCACGTATTCCCGCACCTGTACGGCCTTTGAGGGCCATCGCCTTATCGCTTCCGGCGAATTGCCGCGGGTCGCGCTCGCCGTCAAAGAAGTCCTCGCGCGGGGCGAACAGGCGCCCGTCCTTGTTTTCGACGACGTGAGCGCGGCTCCCGTCGAATTCGATTTGCGCGGCAGTGCGGAGGACATCGCGGCGCGCTTGAACCAGGCCGACCGCGCCGCAGATCGCGCCACCGACGCAACCACCGACGCCGCCGCCGCCGACACCAGCACGCCACGCGGTCGCGGACGGCCGAGGCTTGGCGTCGTCGCGCGCGAAGTGACGTTGTTGCCGCGTCATTGGGATTGGCTGAATGCGCAGCCGGGCGGCGCGTCGGTCGCGCTACGCAAGCTGGTCGAGACGGCGCGCGCAACCGGCGAGCATGGCGACCGTCGACGCGCAGCACAGGAGGCGGTGTATCGCTTCATGACGGCGCTGGCGGGCAACCTGCCGGATTACGAAGATGCGACTCGTGCGCTCTATGCCGGCGACCGGCCGCGCTTCGAAGAAAGAATCGCGCAATGGCCGGGGGATGTCCGCACTTACACCTTGCGGCTCGCTGAGAATGCGTTCGAACCGCACGCCTGAACCGAAGCAAGGCGAAAAAAAACCGCTCACACCCGGAGAGCGTGAGCGGAAAGTCGGAGAGTTACAACAACATCGCATGCGTTAATTGGGGTCAACGCAGCGGGGCAAGTCTAAGAGCCCAATCGCTGCTTCGCTATCGGACGAATCTCAAACGCGTAGGTCGTTTGCATCTGCCAGGCATTCCTTACATTATCCTGTCCCGCTTATTCCGGGATTCATCGCATCAAGTCCGCGCGCTGCGCGCCGTAAAACGAACTGAACGCTGCTGAGCCGCTGCGTCGCCAACGCGCCTTCTTACTCCTGATGCGTCGTTGGCACGTTCCGGCCGTGACGCGGCAGCGAGCATTTTTGTTGCGACTTGTGAAGGATAGGCCAATGAAGTGGTTCGACCGCATGACCGTGTTCAGGAAACTGCTGCTGGCATTCGCCGTGGTGATTGCGTTTTGCGTGGTGATCGGCGGCACCTCGCTGAAGACGCTGTCGTCGATGCATGACATCACCGATGCCATCTGCGATAAATATATGGACGGCCTTTATTGGCTTGAAGAAGCGAACCGCCACAAGATCGATTCCGATCTCGCCGCCGCGAACCTCGGCTATGTGAGCGGCGAAGCCGGCCGGCAGAAGCTCAAGGACAGCATCGTGGCATCGCTCAAGCGAATGCACGAGGGCTACGACAATTATCGCGCGACGATCGTCACCGCCCAGGGCCGCCAGATGTTCGACGACGTGCTGCAGAAGTCCGCGGTCTGGGAAGGCATCGTGCAGCAGCAGATCGGCCTTGCGCCGATCCCGGCCGGCGTCGACAACGACGAACTCGTGCGCCGTGCGATCGCGTCGAGCGAGGCATTACGCGACCGCATCACGACGCTGATCGACTATCGCCGTCAGCAAGGCAACGACGCGCAGGCCGAAGCCGCCGCCAATTATCAGCGCATGCGCATGGCGATGCTCGTGCTGGTGCTGGGCGCGATCGTCGCGGGCGGCGTACTGGCCGCGATGATCGCGCGGCGCCTCGCGCGTCAGTTGGGCGGCGAGCCGGATTACGCGATGCACATCGCGAACCGCATCGCCGACGGCGACCTCAGCGTGCGCGTCGAAACCCGTCCCGGCGACACGCAGAGCATGCTCTTCGCACTGCGCAACATGCGCGAGCGGCTCTCGGGCATCGTTGCAGGCATCAGCGAATCGAGCGAATCGATCCTCACTGCATCGGGCGAAATCGCGCAGGGCAACACCGACCTGTCGCAACGCACCGAAAAGCAGGCCGCGGCCCTGCAGGAAACCGCGTCGAGCATGCAGCAACTGACGTCGACGGTGAAGCAGAACGCCGGCAACGCGCAGCAGGCGGGCGGCGTCGCGCACGGCGCTTCGGAAGTGGCGGCGCGCGGCAGCGATCTCGTCGGCGATGTGGTCGAAACGATGCGCGAACTCGCGGCCGGCTCGAAGCGCATGACCGACATCATCG
>Ga0209795_10000328_pt1 | contig 39958 bp, 39 predicted proteins | sample AgamicOrMarz_FD_187166 | JGI IMG/M metagenome (GOLD analysis project Ga0209795, IMG submission 187166) | Agave microbial communities from Guanajuato, Mexico - Or.Ma.rz (SPAdes) (version 2) | ecosystem: Host-associated > Plants > Phyllosphere > Phylloplane/Leaf | place: Guanajuato, Mexico...
GTGTACTCGGCCTTGGGCGCCAGCAGCACCTCGTCGATGCTGCCCTGTTCCACCGCCTTCCCATGCCGCATCACCACCACCTTGTGGGCATAACGCGCCACCAACGAAAGGTCATGGCTGATGAACAGAATGGCCGTGCCCTGCTCCCGTGTCAGCTCGAGCATCAGTTCGATCACGTCCAGTTGTGCCAGGCAATCGAGGGCGGTGGTTGGCTCGTCCGCGATCAACAGGGCCGGACGCAGCAGCATCACCGAGGCCAGCATGATCCGTTGCCGCATTCCTCCAGAGAACTGATGCGGATAGGACTCCAGGCAACCCTCGGCATCCTTGATGCCGATGCGCTGCAACATGGTGAGGCAGCGTTCACGGATCTGTGCGGCATCCAGGTCGGTGTGCAGCTTGAGAGCTTCGCTCATTTGCTGGCCGATCTTGAGCGCCGGGTTGAGCGAGACCATGGGTTCCTGGAACACCATGCCGATCCTCGCCCCGCGGATAGACCGCAACTCTTCGCCGCTGATGCTCGCCAGATCGCGCCCCATGAAATCCAGGCGCCCGCCGCATACCTGCATCGGCAGTGGCAACAAGCCTATGGCAGCCCGGGCGGCCATGGTTTTTCCGCTGCCGGACTCGCCCACCAGCGCAACGATTTCGCCCGGCGCGATACTGAAGCTGAGATCGTCGACCGCCAGGTGTCCATGGTCGCCCACGCGAATCTTAAGGTTTTCAACACTCAACAGAACAGGATCAGCGGACATGTTCACTTCCTCATCCGGGGGTCGAGACGATCACGCAATGCATCGCCAAACAGGTTGATCGCCAACAGGGTCACGCAGATAAACAGCCCGGGAAACACGCCCAGCCATGGCGCCGAGGCGATGTAGGGCCGGCTGGAGGCCAACATGTTCCCCCAGGTCGCCGCAGGCGGTGGCACGCCCAGGCCGAGAAAGCTCAAGGCGCTCTCCGACAACAGCGCCCAGCCGAACATGCTGGTGGCGAGCACGCACAACGGTGCCAGGCAGTTGGGCGCGATATGCCGCAGCATGGTGTACAGCTCGGAGTTGCCGATCACCCGCGAGGCTTCGATGTATTCCAGCTCCCGCAAGGACAGCACGGTCCCGCGCACCACGCGCACCACCGAAGGCGTATAGGCGATGCCCAGGGCCAGGACGATGCCGTACTTGCTGGCACCAATGATCGCCATGATGCCCAGGGCCATGAGAATTCCGGGGAACGCCAGCAAGGCATCGTTGAACATCATCAGGAGGCGGTCGGTCCAGCCACGCAGATAACCGGCCAACATACCGATCAACGTGCCGGCCAGCACCGCGACGCTGACCGTCAGCAGGCTGATCCACAGGCTGGTACGCGCACCGATCAACAACCGACTGAACACATCGCGCCCGAACTCGTCGGTACCCAGCCAGTGAGTCGCCGACGGCCCCTGAAAGCGCGACAGCAGATCGATCTTCAGCGGATCGAACGGCGACCACACCAGCCCCATCAGGGCCAGGACGATCAAAACCAGCAACAATCCGCCGCCGATCAATGCGTTGGCCGGAGGCCAGGCCCGTGGTCGCCTGGCCGGGGCCGGAGCGACCAGCGCCGCCGGGATATCGGAACTCATAATTTCACCCTTGGATCGAACAGCGGATAGAGCAGATCCACGCACAGGTTGACCAGCACATAGATGAAGGTGATCAGCAACAGGCAGCCTTGGAGCACCGGGTAGTCACGAGCGAAAATCGCGTCCACCATCAAGCGGCCGATGCCTGGCAGCGTGAACACCGTTTCCAATACCGCGATGCCGCCCAGCAGATTTCCCAGGATCAGGCCGACCAGGGTCCAGGTCGGGGCAAAGGCATTCGGCAAGGCGTGCCGGCACAACACCGCACGCTCCGACAAACCCTTGGCCCGGGCATGGGCGATGTACTCCAGGCGCAACACCTCGATGGTGCTGGCCCGGGCCATACGGGTAATCGCGCCGACTTCCACCAGGGTCAGGGTCACCACCGGCAGAACCATATAGCTCATGGCCTGCCAGGGCGCCTGGGAAAAGCTCACGTAGCCCACCACCGGCAACCAGCCCAGTTGGATGCCGAAGGTATTGAGCAACAGCAGACCGAGCCAGAAACTGGGAATCGACAGCAACAAGGTCGCCACAGTGACCAGCCCCAGATCGATCGGGCTGTTCTGTTTCCACGCTGCGATCAGGCCGACCGGCACGGCAATCACCGTGGCCAGCAGCACCGCCACCAGCACGATGGTCGCGCTGACGGCGAAGCGGTCGAGCATCAACGGCAGCACCGCCTGCTTGGTACTGATGGAGGTGCCCAGGTCGAAACTCAGCACCGCCTTGAACCAGATCAAGAACTGCGTGACCAGTGAGTGATCCAGCCCCAGCGTGCGGCGCATATCGGCCAGGCTCTGGGGGTCGGCCATGTCACCGAGCATCAGCAGTGCCGGATCGCCCGGGATGAGGCGGATCAGCGCGAACACCATCACCGAGATCAGCAGCAGGGTCGGTATCGCCATCCCGAGCTTTTGCAGGATAAGACGCAACATGTTCAGACTCCGCTTTACTGGGCCGCGAGGCTGACGCCCCACAACCGTGGCGATGAGACCGGCCAGGAGTGGAAGCCCTTGACGTTATCACGCAGCGCGGCGGCGACCGTGCCGTTATAAATGATGACCATCGGAGTATCGTGAATCATCATCCGGTGCAGTTGATCGAAGAGTTCCTGGCGCCTGGCCGGGTCGCTCTGGCGCACCGCTTCACGCAGCAGGCCTTGCGCCTGGGGGTTGTCCCAGACCTTGCGGGGTTCCTTGGTCTTGTCTCCCATCAGCGAATCGAAGCTCAGGGCCGGGTCCAGACGCGAGGAATACGAGAACGCCATCATCTGGTAGTTGCCGCTCTGGTAACGCTCCAACTGGGTGCCCCACTCCAGGGTTTCCATCTGGATGTTCAAGCCACTGGCCTGGGCCATAGCCTGGCTGAGCAGCCCCATGTCAAACATTTGCGTATAGCGCTTGTTGACGATCATCTTGATCGGCTGGCCTTGATAGCCGGCTTCTTTTAGCAATCGCTGGGCTTCTTGCGGATCGTAGCGATAGCCCTGCCTGGCCGTGGTACTGTAGAAGGGGCTGGTTTGTGGAATGGCTGAGTTGTTGGGTTCGGACGTGCCGTTGGATAAGGCCGTAACCATTTGCCCATAGTCTAGGGAATAGGCAATGGCCTGGCGGATACGCACGTCCTTGAGCAACGTGTCGTTGGTCTGGAATAACAATCCGCAGATCGCCATGATCGGGCTGAACGAGATCTGCACGCCACGCGTCGCCTTCAACTCCTCGGCGTCGCTGGCACTGACGTTGGGCAACAGATCGACGTTGCTGGACAACAGGGCCGCTTTGGCCGAAGACGGGTCGGGAATCACCATGAAGCTCACGTCGTCCACCAAGACCTGCTTCTTGCCGGTGAAGCCGTCCGGCCCTGCATCGTCACGCTGGCTGTAGTCCTTGAACCGAGACAACAGCACCGATTGCCCAGGTGTCCACTTGGCGAGACTGAACGGGCCAGTGCCGACAGGCGCCTTCCAGGTGCCGTCCGCTGCTAGCGAGTCTGGATGTAGAATCCCGCTGCCGCCGCAGTCGGGACGAGCCATGGAAGCCAGAAACAGTCCGTTTGGCTGGTCCAGGTGAAACACCACAGTCAGAGGGTCCGGGGTCTCGATACCGATAATCTTTGCCCCGCCACGACCATCGAACTCTGCCAGACAACGCCACTGGGTTTTCGGATTCAGGTAACGCTCCCACGTCCACTTCACCTCATTTGCGGTCAGTGTCGCACCATTCTGGAAACGCACGCCTTCGCGAAGCTTGAAGGTGTAGGACATGCCGTCATCGGAGAGTTGTACCAGGCGGGCCAGCAGCGGACCGACTGAAGCGTCTTCACGATGGGCTACCAAGCCTTCGACGATGTGCAGCACAACCGTATCGGTATTCTCGTCACGGTTGACGCCCGGCTCGGTGCTACGGATGTCGGCGTTCAAGCCAACACGCAAAGTGATCTGTGCCTGCGCCAGTCCAGTGCCGAGGACGGCCAAGCTGAGGGCTTGAAGAGTTACGCACAGCGTTCTACAGAGTAAGCGGTTCACAAAGCTTCTCCTAGGCTGAACGGCCGGCCCTGGCAGGAAATACCGGCTTTCAGCAGGTCAATTCTTAATCGTATGCCGAGACATGATCAAGGCGTTTTTGTTTTTTTTTCATAGCAAGGACATACTCACAGCCAAAATAAGATTTGTAAATGTTTTTTTTCCAATAAAAAAACATTTAGCGGCTAACAAGGACAGATATCTGTCCTAGGTTGGGGATGGGGGCCGTGGTCCGAGACGTTTCCCGATCATTGAGCCGCCGTCTGGCCAGCAGGCGTTCTCCGTAAATGGCCACCTTCCGACCTAGGGTGCGTCACATTTATCCGTGGGCATGCCCAATCGTTGATTTTCTAGCTCGCCACCGAACCGATAAAGATGCAAGCCGGCACCTACACCGCGCTAAACCGAGAGATCGCTTTGTTCAGTACGGCGAAGCCGCACAGCGCTTAGCTCTAGAGCATGAAGTTTGTAAGCGCCCGACGAACTCACCTTCCGAACACCAGCATTAAGGGCGATGGTGTCCGCGTATTTTTAAGCGGACGCGATCACCCTTATCGTCAGGATTTCCATGCGCCAACGAAGCTCTTATCCCAAACCATTCAAAGCCCAAGTCGTTCAAGAATGCCTACAACCTGGCGCAACGGTGTCCTGTGTCGCCATCAGCCACGGCATCAACGCCAATGTCATCCGCAAATGGCTGCCGCTCTATCGAGATCAGCCCGCAGCGGCTTCACTACCGGCTTTCGTCCTGCTAAAAGCCGCACCTAAACGGTCAGTCGAAACGTCAGTGCTCATCGAATTGCCCATGGCCGGGCAAGTGATCACGGTGAAATGGCCAGCCTCAGATCCCGAAGGCTGCGCGCAATTTATCCGGGCTGTGGCCCAATGATCCGCATCGATGCGATCTGGCTGGCCACCGAGCCGATAGACATGCGCGCCGGCACCGAAACGGCATTGGCCCGGCTGATCTCGGTGTTCGGTGCGCCGCACGCCTCTATTTATCGTATGGCGCAAACTGTCAAAACCTGGCGAAAACCATCAATGAAATGCTGTGAAAGGTCCCTTAATCTGGCACTGCAACCTGCAGCGCACCCAACAGATTAGAGGTCGACATGAACAATAAGAAACTAAAAATCCTTACATCCTTAGCCTCACTACTCCTGTTTTTTTGCACCGGCGCGTATGCCGAGAAGAACACCAACGAAGTCATCATCAATGCCCCCATACAGAAAGTGTATGACTATGTCTCTCAGCCAGAGCGCTGGCACGAATGGCATCCAGCTTCACTTAGCGCCGACACGGGAACCGCGAAGCCACTGAAGAAAGGTGATAAGTTTTCTGAGAAAATCCGCATCTATGGCCAAGAAACGCAGATGAGCTATGAGGTGGTTATTGCTTCGCCACCCTATGAGTTCAAGACAGCCTTCACCTCTCCACTCATAGACGGGACCATTCACTACAAGCTTGAGAAGCACGGTGACGGCACGCGCTTCAACCGAACCCTTGACTACTCAATCGACAAATACATCGCAATGATGAAAGGCAGGATGCACGATCTATCTGAAACAGCACTCGGCAACCTGAAGGGCAAGCTCGAAAGCGCTCAATGAGCGGACTAAGAAGTGAGTAGAGAGCGCCATGACGATTACCGTTCGACTTCTCTGTTTCGCCATAAAGCCGCTTGGGTCCATGGCACTGACTCTGGCGTTGCACGGCTGTGGGACGCACTCTCAGCAGCACGCAAATGAGGCCAGCGTTAAGACCTTTACCGTCTCGCTGGCCAATATCCACATTGTTGATGCAGGCGCCAAGCGCCTGATGATCGACGCCGGCAAGCACGGTGATGAGGCAACGTTGGTGGCCGCCATGCAAGCAGATGGGATTGACCCACGCAGCATCGACTACCTGATTATTACCCACGGCCACACGGACCATGCAGGCGGTGCCCGTTACTTCAAAGAACACTTTGGCACGAGCATCATCGCTGGCCGGGCAGATCAAGCCATGCTGGCGTCTGGGAAAAATTCAGCGCTGTGCTCCACTACTGCGCTGGCTAGCTTCCTCAAGCCGTCCATCCAACGCGAGTCTTACCCACCCATCTCGGCGGATATATGGGTCGACAACACATTGGACCTTGCCACAGTGGGGGCCGACGCTCGCATCGTGTCGATGCCCAGTCACACACCAGGGTCAATTGCAGTACTGACTGACCACCAGGCATTTGTTGGCGATCTTGTGCGCGGCGAACTGGTCAGTAAAACCAAGCCTGCCCGGCACTTTTACATGTGCAACCTGAAGAGCAACGATGAGGACATCGACAAGCTCCTTGAGAATCAAGGCATACAAACCTGGTACACCGGCCACATGGGGCCGGTATCCACTCCCGCAGTCAGGGAGGTATTTGAATAACCAGCATGCCGAACTTAGGTGGGGCCTGGCGCCAGCAGCAATGCTTCCATAACCTGATAGGTGTTGCGATAAATCTGAATGAAATGCGCTTGGTTATCTCCAAGCTGACCATGACGGTACATGGTCATCATGCCTTGGCAGGCACTGAGCATCATCATGGCCGTGCGCTCAACGTCGATGTCTTGCCTGAAGAGATAGACGCTATGGCACTCACGTACACGGTCGACCAATATCTGAAAGGCGCCTCGGCGCAGCGATATGAATTGGTGCAGAACCTCATCGTTGACTTGCGGCTTCTGGCTCAGGAAAAAGATGTCGTAGTGACTCGGCTGCTGTAGGCCAAACGCCAGAAAAGACTCCGAGCACAGCTGCAACCGATGCAGCGGGTTGTCACCGGCCAGGGATTTGTTCATGTAACGGGAGAAGGCTTCGACGCCCTCCAGGAAAATCTCGCCGAGTAACTCTTCCTTGTTCTTGAAATGCCAGTAGATCGCCGCAGGCGTCACGCCAATGGAGGTCGCGAGCTTGCGCATCGATAGCCCCTTTTCCCCAGACTCGAGGAATAAGGCACGCGCTTCCTTGAGGATCAACTCTTTCTGATGGTACTTGGACAATTCTGACCTCAACTAGTAACGAGCGGCTGCCGGCGGCAAGAGTAACGCTTGTTTCACCGAACCCCAACAACACGAGCGTCTTTTCACGCAGACCTTTTCCAGCTCCCAGGGGTCTGTCCTGTCCAGCGCAGAAATGCTCGGCAGAAGCTGGCTGCTTCTGCATAGCCGATGCACTGTGCGACCTGCTGCAGGTCCATCTTCGACTCGCGCAGCAGTTGTTGTGCGAGTCGTGATTTGATCTGGTCATTAAGCGGTCTGAAACGTTGCCCTTCTTCGGCCAGATGCCGGTGCAGGCTGCGCTCCGAAAGTCCCAAAAGGCGCGCAACCGCCTTGGCATTCAGCAACGATGCCGCATGCTCCAGCAGAATCCGCTGCACCCGCCTCGTTACCGGCAACGTATCAGGCGCAAGCTGCGTCTCTTCGATCAGACGCCCGCATAGTATTTCGCCTTGATGGCGCGCCGAATGATTGGCCTGTGGAAGTAGACATTCCAGGTCAGCATTGGCAAACAGCACGCCGTTCTTGTCGCAGTCAAAACTCACAGGAAAAGGCAGCTTGACGTAGCTGGCAATATCCCCGGGTGGGCACTCGAAACACATCTGAATTGCCAGGGGAATGACCTCACGCTGCATAAGCTCGGCAGCTATATGCAGAATGCCTGATAGGCCACGCTCGACGACAAAGCAGCTGGCATCACGCGGCAGCACCGAGTCATCAAAGGTTACCCATAGGCCACGTGGATCCGGCAACGTACTGACCGGGCAGATCGTCAATGCCAGCGCCTGAAAACGATCAAGGGTTGTCAGCGCACTCAATAGGTTTTCACTGGCGAGCATGGTAAAGCCAAGCAGCCCCAGTGATGTCAGGTGGTAGTACCGGCCCGTAGCAAAACCAAGGCTGGGGCGCCCGATCCGCTGAATCAAGTTGCGAATCACGGCAAGCTCCTGCCAGGCCTCGATAGTGCTGTCAGATGCGGCTAACTGAGCTGCATCGATGGCACTGCCCAGTAGGCAGTGCTCGATTGCGAGGCCTTCCTCCTTTGCTGTCTCAAGCAGATTGCGCACCCCTGAGCAACTGCGCTTTTGTCGCCAATCCATATCCAGGTCCCCCAACAACTGACAACTCGAAGTCAGAACCATCGTCCATTGGACGACCTAGAGAGCGCTTCGATTAGTTGAAGCGTTCGCGCAACGACTGCTTATACACCTTACCCGTTGCCCCCAGCGGCATCTGCTCGATCACTTCAAGGCGATCCGGCAGCCACCAACTTGGAACATGGTTCTGCAGATGCTTGCGCATGCTGCCCAGATCAATTTCACAGCCACTTTTCAAGGTTATGATCAGCAACGGTCGCTCGGACCACTTGGCGTCGGGTATTGCGACCACGGCCGCTAGCGCGACAGCAGGATGGCTTTGCGCCGCAAGCTCCAGTTCCAGGGAGCTGATCCACTCGCCACCGGACTTGATCACATCCTTCGAGCGGTCGGTGAGTTTGAGAAAGCCGCGAAGATCGACATGGGCGATATCACCGGTGGCAAACCAGCCATCTGCCGTACAAGCGGATTCATCCTGCTTGAAATACTGGCCGGCAACCCAGTGCCCTCGTACATGCAAATGCCCAGCGCTGACGCCGTCCCAGTTCAGGACGACGTCGTCGTTGACGATACGTAGGTCTACGCCCCAGATACCTCGACCTTGCTTGAGTTTTTCTTGTTGGAAGTGTCCAGCGCCGAGCGTTCCAGAATTCGGTAAAGGCCTATTCACCACGCCAATGGGGCTTAGCTCAGTCATCCCCCAAGCTTGTAGCACCGTAACGCCTATGGCCTCGAAGCGCAGCAGCAGACTCTTGTCCAACGCTGCACCGCCGATGAAGACTTCCCGCAGATCTTCAAGCGCTAGCTGCCGCTCGTCCATGTAGTTCAGCACGCTCTGCCAAATGGTGGGCACTCCGAGCGCCAGCGTCACTTTTTCAAACTGCATGAGCTTGTAAAGGCTTGCGCCGTCGAGGCCATTACCCGGCATGACCAGCTTCGCGCCGGTTAACAGCGCCGCATACGGCATGCCCCATGCGTTGACGTGAAACATCGGAACAACAGGCATCACCACCGAATGAGCCGAGAGCGCAGCGCAATCAGGCAGTGCGGAAACAAGCGCATGCAGCACGGTGGAGCGATGACTATAAAGCACCCCTTTAGGGTCGCCGGTGGTTCCCGAGGTGTAGCAAAGAGAGCAGGCTGCTCGCTCGTCCAAATCCGGCCACACGAGCTCATCACTCTGGGCGCTCAATAGCTCCTCGTAGGCCAAGCAACCTTCAATCATGGCCTCGGCAGCCGCCGCTTCGTTGCTGAGCACAACCCAGCGCATCAGCCCTGCTCGCGCGCTGCAAAGCTTTGAAGCCAATGGCGCCAGGTCGATATCAAAGAACAACAACCTGTCTTCAGCATGCTCAAGGATGTAGCTGAGCTGTTCCATGTGCAGGTGAGGATTAAGCGTGTGACAAATAGCGCCAATACCAGCGCAAGCATAGTAGAGCTCAAGGTGGCGGTGGGTATTCCACGCCAGCGTTGCCACCCGATCACCTGGTTTGATACCGAGCTCCAGCAGGGCATTGGCCAGTTGCCGTGTGCGCCGTGCCAGCTCTTTGTAGCGATGGTAGGTAATACCGCCATTACTGAGCCGGCTCACGACTTGTTGTTCAGGGTGAAAGCGCTCAGCGTGCTCCAGAAGACTGCCGACCAACAGGGGCTTTTCCATCATTAAACCAAGCATCTTATTGTTCTCCGCTCGTGTTCAATCTTGTCGATTCCGGTCTAGCCAAGAACCGCTATAAACAACCGCTGATAATCATCAAGGTTTACTTTTCTGGGGTTGGTCATGCTGTTGAGGTCGGCCATGGCATGCTTGGCCAATCCCTCCAGATGGGCCTCGCAGACACCCATCTGCCGGAGATTGGCAGGCAGACCCAGGCGCTGGTTGAGATCGCTGATGAAGTCGGCCAGGTCCGCGGTGGCTGACAGGCCCATGGCCTGTTTGAGTCGCTGGTATTTGTTGCCGACGTGGGCATGGTTGAAACGCAGGATGGCCGGCAGTATCACTGCGTTCAGCGTGCCGTGATGCAGGTTCAATTCAGGGATACGGCCCACGGCATGACTCATCGCATGAACGGCGCCAAGCCCTTTGATAAAGGCCAGTGCCCCTTCCGTGGAGGCCATCATCATGTGCCAGCGAGCCGCCTCATCCTGACCATCGTGCACCGCACGCAGCAGGTATCCTTCGCCGATGGCGCGCTCCAGCCCATCAAGGCCGACAGCCTCTGCGGGTGGATTAATAACTGGTGAGAGCACCGCCTCGATGCAATGAGTTACCGCATCCATCCCGGTGGCGGCGGTCAGGCCGGCGGGCAAACCAAGGGTCAGCTGTGGATCGCAGATCGCCAAGCGCGGCAGCAGCAAATCGCTGACGAATGTCAGCTTGCGCCCGTCTTCACAGATGATCACGCTGGCCACGCTGGCTTCTGAGCCGGTACCCGCCGTAGTGGGAATGGCAATCAGCGGAGCAACATCACGGATCTTGTTCTTGCCGCCTTCGGTTGCCGCGTACTGCGCCAAGGGCCCCGGCTGGCGAGCAAGCAGCGCTACTGCTTTGCCCAGGTCCATGGGCGAGCCACCGCCGATACAAATAACGCTGTCACATCCAGCATTGCGGTACACGTCCAGCGCCTGCAGCACTGCTGCCTCGGTGGGGTTTGCCGGCACATCACTGAACAGCACAAAGGGGACCTCAGTCGGGAGCTGCTCACGCAGCGCCTGCAGGATCGGCCCCTTGGACAGGGTGGGGCCGCTGACGATCAGCGGCCGCTGCATGTTCAACCGCTGCATGCCTCGACCCAAATGCTTGAGCGCACCGTGATCGAACTGGATCTGCGTGAGGTAGCTAAGCGTTGCCATCGATTTGCTCCTTTATAGCCCGAGATCGGCTTTGGCCGTATTAATTAGCGCGCGATAGACATTGCCCAGCATGCGATTGACTTTTTCTTCGCTGATACCATTCGGCTCGTACTCAGCCGTGAAGACCACTTGGCAGGCTTTGTCATCTCCGCTGATCTGCATGCTTGCCTGGTAATGCGCCAACGGCATCGGCCCAGGCTGCGTCATGGTGTAGGTCAGTGTGAAAGCGGCCTCATCACGCGCCTCCAGGCGTTCAACCAATACGCGTCCGCCTGGCATATGCAGATGCCGGGAACTACCAACACCCTCGCCCTCCATCTCTACTCGCTCCGCGAGACCGGCTCGCTCAATCGCCGCGAAATCACGCATTGCTTGCCAGGTTTTGTGTGCGCTCGCCTCTATGGCTTCGTTGTAGCTAAAGTGCATCATTAATTATTCTCCTTAACGGGTGTTTATTTTTTACACCGTTAAAAAAAAACGCGCAATGGCAGTTTTTCATGAGGTATTTCCGTTTCACTCAGAATTCCCATAGATCTATGGACACACAAAATAAACACCTGTTAAGTTGATTGGAAACCTAGTGCGCGGAATGCCAGCGCGCCCCAGGCCAGCGCCGCGATGGCACCCAGATCGTCTGATACGACAAGCAGCAAGAGGTGACCCCATGATCTATGCAAACCCACACAGCCAAAGCTCTGTCCTGTCGCTGAAGGCGCGCTATGGGAATTTCATCAACGGTGAGTTTGTGGCCCCAGTTGGTGGCCAGCACTATGTGAACAAAAGCCCGGTGGACGGGTCTGTGATTGGCGAATTCCCGCGCTCCACGGCGCCAGACATTGAGCTGGCACTGGACGCCGCCCATGCCGCGGCTGATGCCTGGGGCAAAACCAGCGTGCAGGAACGCTCGCTGATCCTGCTGAAAATTGCCGGCCGTATCGAAGCCAACCTGGTGCTGCTGGCCGTCGCCGAAACCTGGGACAACGGCAAACCCGTACGCGAAACCCTGATGGCCGACGTACCGCTGGCAATCGACCACTTTCGCTACTACGCCGGCTGTATCCGTGCTCAGGAAGGTTCTGCCGCAGAAATCAACGAGCACACCGCCGCCTATCATTTCCACGAGCCGCTGGGCGTGGTCGGGCAAATCATCCCGTGGAATTTTCCGCTGCTGATGGGCGCGTGGAAGTTGGCCCCGGCGCTGGCCGCCGGCAACTGCATCATGCTCAAACCAGCCGAACAGACCCCGCTTTCGATCACCGTGCTGATGGAGCTGATTGGCGATCTGCTACCACCTAGGGTGCTCAACGTGGTGCAGGGTTATGGCCGCGAAGCCGATGAGGCTTTGGCCACCAGCAAGCGCCTAGCGAAGATCGCCTTCACCGGTTCCACGCCGGTGGGCTCACACATCCTCAAGTGCGCCGCGGAGAACATCATTCCGAGCACCGTGGAGTTGGGCGGCAAGAGCCCGAATATTTTCTTCGAAGACATCATGCAGGCCGAGTCGAGCTTTATCGAAAAGGCTGCGGAAGGCTTGGTGCTGGCCTTCTTCAACCAGGGCGAAGTCTGCACAAGCCCTTCGCGCGCACTGGTGCAGGAGTCGATTTATGACGCCTTCATGGTCGAGGTGATGAAGAAGATCAAACAGATCAAGCGCGGTAACCCGCTGGACACCGACACCATGGTTGGCGCCCAGGCGTCCGAGCAGCAGTACGACAAGATTCTCAGCTACATACAGATCGCCCAGCAGGAGGGCGCGCAGATCCTTACCGGCGGCGCTGCCGAGTCCCTGAAAGGCTACCTGGCCAGCGGCTATTACATTCCGCCGACGCTGCTCAAGGGCCACAACAAGATGCGCGTGTTCCAGGAGGAAATCTTCGGCCCGGTGGTCAGCGTTACCACCTTCAAGGACGAAGCCGAAGCCCTGGCAATTGCCAATGACACCGAGTTTGGTCTCGGTGCCGGCCTCTGGACCCGCGACATCAACCGCGCGTACCGCATGGGCCGGGCGACCAAAGCCGGACGCGTATGGACCAACTGCTACCACATGTACCCGGCGCACTCGGCATTCGGTGGCTACAAGAAGTCCGGCTTCGGTCGGGAGAATCATAAAATGATGCTCGACCACTACCAGCAGACCAAAAATCTCCTGGTCAGCTACGACACAAACCCCCAAGGGTTTTTCTAAAACGTTGCCGCAACCAGGCCACGAATCATCACTCAGATCATCACCATACAAACCTTGAGCGGGAGATATCTCATGGAAACTGTCGGCAACGCCTATCGCAAAGGTGTAGGCATCTCGGGCGAGTTTGACGCCATCATCATCGGCTCGGGCATGGGCGGCCTCAGCGCCGCGTCGGTACTGGCCCAACAAAATAAACGCGTACTGCTGCTGGAGCAGAACAACGTGATTGGCGGCATGACGCAGGCCTATTCCCGCAAAGGCTATCGCTGGACCGTCGGCATGCACTACATCGGTGAAGTGGGCACAACCCAGGCAGTTGGCTGGAAGCTGTTCAACTACGTCGCCGGCGGCGGCCTGCAATGGATGCCCATGCCCAACATTTTCAACCGCATGTCGATTGGTGACCAACACTACGAAATCCCTACTGGAGCCGAGGCCTACAGTAATCTGCTCAAGGAACATTTCCCCCACGAAGCAGAGGGCATCGATCAGTACATGGCCCTGATCGTTAAGGCTGCAAAAAGCTCTGCCGGTTACTTTGCCCAGAAGGCCATGCCAAGCGAAGCAGCGGATGCTGTTTACGACGCCATGTGTAGCACCTTCCACCAGTACTCGGATCGCCTCACTATCGACGTACTTTCCGAGCTGATCGGTGACCCTGAGTTGATTGCGGTGATCTGTGCCAACTGGGGTGATTACAGCCTGGAGCCTACCCGTAGCTCCTTCGCCATGCATTGCATGCTGGCCAAGCATTACATGAACGGAGCCTACTACCCCGTCGGCGGCGGCATGGCATTTTCCAAGCTGATGGCCCCCATTATCGAGCAAGCCGGCGGAATGCTTTTGCACAGCGCCGAAGTCAGCGAGATTCTGGTTGAAGATGGCATTGCCAAGGGCGTACGCCTGGATTCAGGTGAAGAAATTCGCTGCTCGGTCATCATCAGTAACGCCGGCGTGCAAAACACCTTCGCACGCTTGCTACCCGAGCAAGTCAGCCGCCAAGCGGGACTTGATCAGTTGCTGGAAAAAGTCACCGACACCTACGCCGTTGTCGGCATCAACATCGGCTTCAACCAGTCCGCGGAGTCACTTGGCTTTACCCCTGCGAACGTCTGGTCACACCCGACGAACAACCTGCAGGCCAACCTGGACGCACACCGCGAAGACTTCAACGCACCGTTCCCCTGGACCTTCATCACCTTCCCCTCCACTAAAGATGCGTCCTGGGATCAAGAATTCCCCAATAAAGCCACCGTCGAGATGTACGCCTACACTAACTATGACCATTTCAAAGAGTGGGCAGGTACACGGTGGATGAAACGTGGCGACGGCTATCTGGCCATGAAAGAAAATATCCGTGAGCGCCTGCTGGAAGAGCTGTTCCGCCACGCACCGAAAGCTCGCGAGGCAGTGGACTATGTCGAAGTGTCCACGCCACTGAGTTACGAAACCTTTGCCAAGCGCGAGCGCGGTGGATTCATGGGGATCGAATCCTCCCCGCAGCGCTTCCAGCAAAAATGGCTGCGGGCACAAACGCCGATCAAGGGGCTTTACATCACCGGCCAGGACCTGGCCACCGACGGCGTCATCGGCGCGCTGGTTGGTGGTGTGCTCTGCGCATCCGCAGTGGTCGACAAAGACTTGATGACGCCAATCAGGACTTCGTAAGTACACGGCAGGCCAAGAGACAAGGTAAGCGGTTGCTGCTGTGAATCCCTGCTGGCCTGCCCTTCACCGCCACCTGCAGAGCCTCCTGGCTTCTCGCTAGCCTTCAACGCGAGAAGCCAGAAATGGATGGAGGTGCCTGTCGCGGCCTTGTGGAAACGCAAAAAAGGCATCCACACTGCCACGCGTCACCACTCCTACCCGCCTCTTACGCTAGTGAAATTGATCTTCGGAGACACAGAAGCATGCCCAATGAATTTATTGTCTCCGGCTTTCCGGTATACGTCGACGGAGATGGTCCCGACACCCTCGTGATGCTGCACGGATGGCCGGATACTTATGAGATCTGGGAGCGGCAGGTCCAGCATTTCAAGCACACGCACCGCTGCGTGAGATTTACCCTACCAGGCTTCGACGATCCGAGTACGCGAGGATTCTCCGTTAGCGAGGTAGTGGCGCGGATACTTGCCGTGGTGAACGAGGTGAGCCCGAACAGCAAGGTCACGCTGATGCTGCACGACTGGGGCTGCCTGTTCGGCTATCACTTTGCCGCCCTTCATCCACACAAGGTGGAGCAAGTCGTTGCCGTCGACGTAGGTGACGCAAGCTCGCCGGCATTTGCACGCGGGCTGAGCCTTCGCGCCAAATTGATGATCGTCGCCTACCAGATGCCCCTGGCTTTGACGTGGTACATGAAAGGCCCGGTGGGAAACTACCTAGCACGCGCTATCGCAAAATTATTGCGCTGCAAGGCGCATGAAGACGCTATCCATGTAGGCATGAGTTATCCCTATGCCATGCGCTGGACTGGCGCACTCGGCGGACTGAAGATGTTAGCCGAGCCCACGCAGCTGGCATGCCCTATCTTCTATGCGTATGGGCGCTACAAACCATTCCAGTTCCAATCCAAAGAATGGCTGCAGCAATTGAGCGTGACGGCGGGCTGCAAGGCCGAGTTCTTCAACTCTTCCCACTGGGTGATGGTGGACTGTGCTGAGCAGTTCAATAGTGCTGTTTCGGTGTGGCTGACGCTGAAAGTTTGAGATCGAAGCTTGGATAGAACGGCTGCTTCTGGCCGATTCTGTTGAAAAAGTACCTCCCTTGTCTAGCCTGCGGCAGAATCTTCGCATCGGTCAGCAGGGACGCACGCAGCATGATGGGACAGTTATCGAGTGGGCAGGAACCGCTGTTTTACTCGTTCAATCTCGAAGATCACAGCCCTACCAATCACCTACTGCGCAGCATTGATCAGTTTCACGATCTGAGCGACTTGCGCCATTACCTCGCCGATTTCTACAGCCCGATTGGCGTCCGTCGATTGATCCCGAACTGATGATCCGCAAGCTGATCGTGGGCTATTGCTACGGTATTCGCTCCGAGCGGCGGCTGTGCGAGAGACCCATTTGAACTTGGCGTATCGCTGGTTCTGCCGGTTGAGCCTTGAAGATGAAGTCCCCAATCACTCGACCTTCTCCAAGAATCGACACGGCCGTTTTCGGGACAGTGATCTGTTTCGCTGGTTGTTCAATGAAGTGCTGCGTCGCTGCATGGACGCTGGTCTGGTCATGGGCGCTTGGCCGCTCGAACTGGCTGTTTGCCGGGTCTCTGCGCAGTGGCAAGCAGGCGGCTGCAATCATGAGTCTGATCCAATCGGCGCGCATGAATGGGCATGATCCGTATGTCTACCTCAAAGATGTGCTGACGCGGCTGCCCATGGAGCGGGCCAATGAGATCACTGATTTGTTGCCGCAGAACTGGGTAAATAGTCTGGGCTAATCCTAGAGCCGCTTCTCCATAATGATGGTGCGCACCGCCCCTTGAAACTCGTCGCGGATTTTCTGATAGCCCAACGCGGTATAAAACCTTTCTGCTGTAATCGACGATGGCACATCAATTCCTGCGCTGGCAGCAGTTGTATGAATTACATCCATCAAGTGCCGCCCGATACCGCCTTTCTGGTGAGCTGGGTCAACAAAAACACTTCTGACGACATCACCGTCGAGACCGGCAGTGCCAATAATGTTTTCGCCCAATAAGGCTACGAAGACCCTACGCTTCGTTACCTGTGTGGTGATGGCTTCAGGAGAAAAGCTCTGCTCAACCTGAGCGATCACATCAGGCGGATAGTCCTGTGAATTTGACTCACGCATGGCGGCTATAACTACGCGGCTTATCGCTGCTGCATCTCTGCTCGTGGCGAGACGAACGTGGCATTCCATGCTGAGACCTCAATCCTAAAGGATATAGCTTAGCGCATTGCAATGTCCCTTCCCCGGACGCTTACAGTAATCGGACACTTTTCTTAAATTAGGCGGAACGAGCCGAAGTTATGCCGCAGAGTGGATACGTGAGAAAAAGAGTAATAGGGCGTTGCCATTTTAGATCCGTTATAGAGAGGGTTTGAGCACTCTCGTTTGCACTAACAGGTAATGCGAACAAATGGTTTAGCTGTTCAGTTTGAGGTGCAGAGCATCTTAAAAGCACCGCGAAAGCGGCAGGTGGTCTTTTTTACGAAGCAAAGGGCATCATATTTTGAAGACTTTGGCGGCATTTTTTCCAAGAAACATTTCCTGTACTCGTTCATCGAGGCCCAGCTCAGCGATGCCTTCCAAAGCCTTGGAAGGCTGGATCATGGGGTAGTTGGTGCCAAATAAGACTTTATCCCGTCCGTATCCCTTTATGAAGTCGACGAGCACAGGAGGGTAGCGCTCAGCCGTATAGGCTGATGTATCTATGTAAAAGTTCTCATGCTTAGCAGCCACAGCAATCGCTTCCTCCGTCCAGGGATAACCAATGTGACCTCCCACGATTATCAGTTCTGGAAAGTCGAGCGCAACGCGATCATAGTATAGAGGACGGCCAGGTTCAGAGGGCATAAGTGGACCTGTGTGTCCGATTTGAGTACAGAAAGGCACGCCTAGATCGCAGCATGCTGCATAGATGGGATAAAATAGACGATCAGTAGGTAACCGGTCAAATAGCCACGGGAGCACACGTATAGCTTTGAATCCGAGTTCATTGATACAGCGTCTAATCTCTCGGACTGCGGGCATTGGCTGGGTGATGTCGACCGAACCTACCCCAGTAAAACGGTCAGGTGCCTGGTTTACGAGGAACGCCACTTCATCGTTCGTTATCAAAATTTTGCCAGGCGCAGCCCAAGCGGATAGTAAAGCCCTGGAAACTCCGCCCCTATCCATGGCAGCAAGTGTGGCCTGGACAGGAACCTCTTCCTCTAGCGGCTTGGTTTTGGTCCAGCGTCGTAATGAATCAAATATCGTGTCGTTAGTATGGCGAACTGTCGGGTGCTGCGCCCAAGCATCAATAATCATCTCAACACTTCCTATCTGAATTCAACATGATGCCTCCGCCGCGACTAGTAACATTGCTTACGGGCCATTTGACCAGAGATAACCCCAAATCAAGTGTACGCAACAAAGCTCATTATAAACGCTTTTCACTATAGTAATGCTGTTTATAGGACACCCCTTAGCCTCGCACCCGGCGAAGATCTTGTGCCATTGTCGTATATTTTCTTTGCATCACACGGGTGAAATCATTATGTCAGGTATCTCACACATCATAGTGTATTGCTCGGAGCAATACCAATTGTCAAGCCAAACACGGAGAGGATCCGCTCGAACGATCTTATCGTCGGATTGCCCCTATCGAGCTCAATTTCACACAACGTACGTCTCGATACCCTGCATGCCTTCGCGAAATCATTTTGACTCTGTTGTGAGATATGAATCCGCATGCGGCGGATGGCTAATCCCAAAGTCGGGGCGTCCGCGAGCAGCTCCGATGGGAGCATTCTGCCTGCCAAGGTTCTGGTATTCCTCTCAGTTACTGGTGCTTGAGCGTCCAGCCCCTTCCAAACCTGTGGGTTAGCCACTTGTAAAGCCAAGGCAAACGGCTCTGTGCGCGTCGTATTAAGCAGGGGAGCGCTCAGACATGCATTAGGCCCACCAGGGATAAATCCGAGAGTCCTCCGACGCCCGCAGTAGATCAGCTTTTTCATGAGTTATGTCCTGACTGGATTTTGTGAGCCAGTTACGTCAGTCAAAATATTCCGCCCCGCTGTCATCCCGTCCCCGGTCATTCACAAGCTTCTGCGCGTTCGATAGAGCTCGATCAGATATCTTGAAATAGAGCGTTGCGAAGAAAGTGTTGGTAGCTCATCGAGATGAAACCATCGAGCGTCTTCAATCTCCCGCTCCTCCAACACAATATCACCGCTTGCGTATTCTGCATGGAACCCAATCATCATCGAATGAGGATATGGCCACGACTGACTTGTAATGTATTGGATATTGGTGACCTCTATGCCGACTTCCTCACGTACTTCGCGGATCACACATTCCTCCATGGATTCACCCGGCTCAACGAACCCTGCAAGCGTGCTGTACAGTCCGGGAGGAAAACCGGGAGAGCGCGCTAGGAGCACCTCATCGCCGTGGGTAATCAATACGATCATGCACGGCGAGTTTCTTGGGTAGTAACGCAAGTCGCACGGAGCACAGTAGCTTGCTCTCTCATCAGAGAGGCGCTTCGTGCTCAAGCCACAGGCGCCGCAAAATCTGTGCTGTCTCGACCAAGTAGCAATTTGCGCCGCATAACCGAGCATCCTGAACGTCTCCAAGTCAAGCTCAAGCATCAGCGGGCGTAGGGACTGCCATGTACAGCCTGGAACAGGTGTGCTCGAGTCTGTTGCCACCAAATGGACACTCTCATCACCGAGAAAACCTATGCCATGAGCTTCAGACTCAAATTGCAGAGCGTTGACCCACTCGTAATTGAACAATAGTCCCTCCGCGCTTACTAGAAAGCCTGCCGGGCCATGTACCAAGACACGACCTATGGGTTTCTCTGAGCTGACAAAGGCCGATTTCCACAGTTGCGGCATGAGTTCACTCCAAATGATGACTCGGCAAGAAAGCGAAAGGGAACAAGTTCGTGCTGCTACTATTCATCCGACGTTCCACCCACCCAGACGGCACCGTCACTCAGTCAAGAAACTGATGACCTACTGCACGGAGCACTTCCAGGCCCTGGGAGAAGATTTCGGCTTTAAGCAGGAGAAAATCGCCGTCAAATGTTGAGACTACAAAAACCCCAAACCCGGCCTCGCTCAAAGGCTGAACAACTGAAAGAACTACGCCGGTTTCATCGAACGCAAAGGGTCCAACGAACTGAATACAGCGCCAGTCGGGGTCAGTCTTGATCCCCACCGGCACACGACTTTGCAAACATACGATGGAAAGCTCATCATGAGAACGCGCGATGTTGACGAAGCCTGCACCGTCGGCCCAGGAAGGAATCAAATCCTTGCTACTCAGTCGGGAAATCGAGTAAAGCTCAGGCATCACTTTGAGATTGATTCGTTTGACAAGTTTCATATAAAACTCCAGACTTATTCTAAATTATTTAATTAATAACTTCAAAACAACCACACTAGCTTAACGACTTACTTAAGTCGTCCTCGAGAAACCAGGATTCTGCCAAGCGCACCCAGTAGGTCGCTCCGATCGGTAATACCTCGTCGTTAAAATCGAAACTTGCGTTGTGTAATACACATGGTCCGGGACCATGGCTCAGACTACGATGGCCTCCGCCGCCATTCCCCACGAAGACGTAGCAACCCGGTTTATGTTCAAGCATGTGCGCAAAGTCCTCAGCGGCCATGCTTGCCTTTCCGTTCCTAATGATCTGGTCTTCGCCGAAAAGTCCACACAGCACTCTAGTGCAGAAATCAGTCTCTCGCACGTGGTTGATTAGGGGTGGATAATCTGATTTAAAGTTGACGTCCACTAGGCAACCAAATGCGCTTGCCACGCCCGTGGAAATTTCCTTAATCCGTGTTTCTATAAGACTCATCGAATTACGGGAAAGTGTTCGGAACGTTCCACCTATTAAAGCAGTATCTGGTACCACTGTAAGAGTATCGTCCCCACCCGCCCCCATATGCGTCACGGAGATGACCGCCGCACTTTGTGCATCATTATTTCGCGAAATGATGCTCTGTAATCCTTGAACGATATGCATCATGGGCGGCATTGGATCTACACATTGGTGCGGTAGCGCAGCGTGCCCGCCTTTGCCCGTGAGACGGATGCGAAACTCGGTGTCAGATGCCATCATAGGGCCTGAATGCACTGCAAACTTACCCACTCCCAGCCCCGGCCAATTGTGCATGCCGAAGATAGCGTCCATGGGAAACGTCTCAAATAGTCCTTCTTCTATCATGCGACGCGCTCCCGCATCAGACTCCTCTGCCGGTTGAAAGATAAAATATACGGTGCCGTCGAAACGGCGGGTTCGGGCAAGCTCGAATGCAGCGGCCAACAGCATCGCGCAGTGACCGTCATGGCCGCAGGCATGCATCTTCCCTGGGTAAGCCGAGGCGTGATCGAATTGATTCAGTTCCTGTATTGGTAAAGCATCCATGTCGGCCCTTAGTCCTATGGACTTATCACCGACCCCGCAGCGCAAAACTCCTACGACTCCCGTGCCCGCCAATCCCCGATGTGTTTTCAATCCCCACGACTCGAGCATGCAGGCAATGACATCTGCAGTTCGCTTCTCCTGAAAAGCCAATTCAGGATGGCGATGAATGTCCCGGCGAATGGCATATATTGCCTCAGGAACCTTAATCAAGCCGGGGTTAGTCATGTCATCCCTCCTAGGGTACGAGTCATTGATTACTTGAGATCCATTGCAAGAAACTGGCGGAGACGCTCGCTTTGGGGGTTATCAAAGAGCTCCTCGGGCTTGCCCTGCTCTTCGATTTTTCCGCCGTGCAGGAACACCACCTGGCTGGATGCATGACGGGCGAATCCCATCTCATGAGTCACTACGATCATCGTGCGGCCTTCTTGTGCCAGCTCCTGCATGATCTTGAGAACCTCGCCTACCAACTCAGGATCTAGCGCGGATGTCGGCTCGTCAAAAAGCATTACCTCCGGCTCGACTGCCAAGGCTCTTGCAATAGCGACACGCTGCTGCTGTCCCCCGGAAAGATGCGCCGGGTAGCTGTTATGAAAGCGGGCATCAAGCCCAACCTTTTGTAGGTACGCGATAGCGCGAGTGCGTGCCTCTTCTTTACTCACCTTAAGTGCATGCACCGGCACCATGCTAACGTTCTCCAGAACGGTCATATGGGCCCAAAGGTTGAAATGCTGGAAAACCATAGCCAGGCGAGTGCGCAGCCCCTTCAAGGCCTGACGATCCGGTCGACCCGATTGTCCCTCGGGAATATCGACGGTCAACGAGTCCAGGGATACTCGCCCGCTGTCCGGCTGCTCTAGAAAATTGATGCAGCGCAGGAACGTGCTTTTTCCAGAACCGCTTGAGCCGATGATACTGATGACCTCGCCGCGCTGTGCGCTGAGCGACACGCCGTGCAGTACCTTGTGATTGCCGTAGGATTTATGGATATTTTCGACGATCAGGGCATTCATACATAGCTGCCTTTTTTTATGAGTGGGACAGTAGTGCTCACAGCTTCAGCCTTGCGCGGTCTGAGGTGCTTGAGCCAACGCTTCTCGGAACGATGGAATGCGGCGATGATGCCGAACGAAATCAACAGGTAGAGCAACGAAGCAAGTCCGTAGGTGGTGAAGGTCGCATAGGTTTCGGCATTCACATCTCGCGCCACCTTTAAGATATCTGGCACAGTTGCCGTGAATGCGAGAGTGGTACCGTGCAGCATGAAGATCACTTCATTGCTGTAGGCTGGTAGTGCACGCCGCAATGCGCTAGGTAAAATCACCTTCAAGTTGAGCACAGTGGAGCTCAAACCAAAGGCCTTGCCTGCTTCAACCTCTCCTCGGCTACTCGCACGAATCGATCCGACTAGAATTTCGGTCATGTAGGCGCACTCGTTGAGCACAAACGCCAGTAATGTGCAGCAGTAGGCATCCCGAAAAAAATTATTAAGTACCGCAGTGTTCTGGATGAATTCCAAGCTGTAGAGGCCGCTATAAATAATCAGCAACTGTACATACAAGGGAGTAGTTCGAAAGGTGTAGGTGTACAACCAGATCACGGCGCTCAATGCGCGAGATGAGGAGACACGACCCAGTGCTAAGGGAATCGAAAGTGCAAAGCCACCGAGGGTAGAAACAATCAACAGCATGAGTGTGACTGCTACCCCACTCCACTGCTGACCATCACTCCAGAGAAAACTTTGCCAATAGGTTTGAAAAAGATCGATCACAGTTCTGCCTCCCGTACCCAGCCTGCCGAGCGGCTTTTGATCCAGTACAGAAGCAGGCTGGAGAAAGCCGAAAGACAGAAATAAACAGCGCCGGCCAACAGCATGAACATCAAAGTTCGATGCGTGCTGCGCCCAGCCTCTTGAGCAGCCATCACCAAGTCACTCAATCCGATGATCGAAACCAGGGCGGTGGCCTTAACTAAAACCTGCCAGTTGTTACTGATGCCGGGTAGCGCAAATCGAACCAACTGCGGTAGAAGTACCTTTTGAAAGGTCTGTAGACCTGAAAGTCCGTAGGCGCTGGCGGCCTCGGCTTGACCTCGGTCAATGGCAAGAAAGGCACCTCGAAAAGTCTCTGCGAAATAAGCGCCATAAATAAATCCAAGAGTCATGACGCCTGCAACAAAGGGATCGATCTCAAAATGACCGAGCATAAGTTTGTCGGTGATCTGATTGATGCCAATCTGAATTGTGTAGAAAATCAGCAACATCAACGCGAGATCCGGAACGCCGCGAATTAAGGTGGTATAGATCTGAGCAGGAACAACCAGCCAGGGTTTCCCCGACAGCTTAGCCAGCGCAGTGATCAGTCCAAGAGACAAAGCCAGCAGCAGAGCCACCAGCGCCAACTCCACAGTGCTCAAGGCACCTTTCGCAATCAGGGGTAAATACTCAAGCCATTGCATGACACGGCACTCGCAATAGGGGAACAGAGCAGACAAGCTTCCTACTGACCACGACTTAACCATCGGTCGTGGCCAGGCAAACCGTCCTCAGCTACCGTAGATATCAAAATCAAAATACTTGCTGGCAATCTTCTGGTACGTCCCGTCAGCGAGCATTTCGGCGATGGCTTTATTAATTGATCGCTTGAGATCCTGGTCTTCCTTGCGAACACCTATGGCAGTTCCGTTGCCGAGCACCTTGGTATCAACGATGATGGGGCCGGCAAACTCATAACCTTTACCCTGATCGGTTTTTAGGAACGCGTAAGTCGCCTGTACTTCATCTTGCAGGGAGGCATCGATGCGTCCGTTCAGCAAATCTGCATAAACCTGGTCCTGACTCGCGTAGGCCTGTAGCTTTATGCCCGGCACTTTCCAATAGGTGCGGGCGTAGGATTCCTGAATCGTACCTTGCTGGTAACCAACCGTTTTCCCCTTAAGTCCGACGGGCGTCGGTTCGATGCCAGAATTTAGTCGCGCGACCAGGCGGGTCGCAGGATTCGAAAGTTTGTCGCTGAAGTCGATTTGCTTCAGGCGCGCCTCGGTGACTGAAAGACTCGACAGCACGCCATCGAACTTGCGAGCTACCAATCCAGGGATCAATCCATCAAAACTGCTTTGGACGTACTCGCATTTGACTGCCATCCGTTTGCAGATTTCGTTGCCCAGTTCGATGTCGAAGCCGATCATATTGCCTTGAGCATCACGATATTCGAGTGGCGGATAGGTGGGATCCACACCAAAGCGCACAACATTTTCAGCCTTAGCCCCGATTGGGCAAAGGAGCAGGAGTACACAAGCGACAAGGAGATTCTTGTTCATGATTATTTCTCTATGACGTGGTTGGTAGACTTCGGCTTTACGTTCAGATGAGGCTTAATCGCCGCCAGCTTGCTGGACGGCGATGCCCGTCACCGTCAGAACAGCGTTTGCAACTCTGGACACACCGCGGCGAACTTATCGCTGCGAATCAGTTCGGCGACACTTGCCATGTCTGGTGCAATTGGACGATCTTCATTCATCGCCGGTACTTCGCTGCGCAGCGCTTTAACCACGGGGGCAAGACGGGTGCTGTACAACTCACCGCCCCGCAGATCCAGGCCTTGGGCAGCGCAAAGCGCCTCGATCGAGAGAATGCCGCGAAGGGTTCGAGTCATTTCCAGCAATCGCCGTGCACCGTGCGTAGCCATCGAAACGTGGTCTTCCTGGTTGCCTGCTGTTGGAATGGTGTCGATAGATGCAGGCGTCGCGCGCTGCTTATTCTCGGAGGCCATGGCGGCTGCAGAAATATGTGCAGTCATGTAGCCGGAATGCAGCCCTGCGTCCACGGTGAGCATCGGTGGCAAGCCGGAAAACGCCGGATCAAGCAGCAAGTTGCAACGACGCTCTGACAGGTTGCCGATCTCAGTAATGGCGATCGCGAGGATATCAGCGGCAAAGGCGACGGGCTCTGCATGGAAGTTGCCGCCAGAGATTACTTCACCTGTATCCACGAAGATCAGTGGATTATCAGACGCCGCATTGCTTTCGATCTCCAACGAAGCACTTGCATTCCGGATCAGATCTAGGCAAGCGCCAAGAACTTGTGGCTGACAGCGAATGCTATAAGGGTCCTGGACTTTGCCGGAAGCCTCAGAGATACCGCGCATTGGGCTTCCATCCAACAACTGCTTGAATGTTGCCCCAACAGTGATTTGTCCCGCATGCCCGCGCAATGCTTGAATTCGCGGATCAAACGGACTGGCAAGGCCTGCTAGTGCTTCGGTGGTCATGCATCCAATCGCGATCGCAGCCTTGAACGCATTCTCCAACGCGAACAACCCGGCTAAAGCCAATGCCGTCGATACTTGGGTACCATTCATAAGCGCAAGGCCTTCCTTGGGTGCAAGCACAATCGGCGCGAGTCCCGCACGCGACAATGCTTCGGAGCCTTCGAGCAGCTCTCCTTCATACCAGGCTTGGCCCAAGCCAATCATCACTGCAGTCATATGGGCCAAAGGAGCCAAATCGCCGCTTGCTCCCACAGATCCCTGCGAAGGGATGTAAGGGACTACTCCCCGCTCGCGCATCTCCTCAAGCAACTCAACAGTACGATACTGAGCGCCGGATGCACCCCGCCCGAGACTGGCAACCTTCAGCGCCATCACCAAGCGGACGACGTCAGCCTCCAGCGGCGGGCCATACCCAGTCATGTGCGACATGACCAGATTTTTCTGAAGCTGTCGTAGATCAGCATCGCTGATCCTGACGCTGGCCAGCTTGCCAAAGCCAGTGTTGAGCCCATACACCGCCTTACCACTGTCGACCAGCGTATCCACCATTTGTGCAGCAGCCTCGATGCCGGCTCGTGCGCTCGGGCAAAGTCGAGCTTGAGCGCCGTTAAAAATGGCGCGCCATGTGGCAACACGTGTCTGGCCCGGAACGATTTTTTGTTGTGTATTCATTTTTATCTCTCGTTTCTCATTAATGTATGCAGCTCAACTACGCCCGTTTAGGCGATGTGCCGGATCGGTCAAATTGGTTTATTGAATGACGCATGCTCTGCATTTGCGGATCGTCTAGGCAATCCCGGTATGCGCCTTCCAAATAGGGTCGCAAGAGTTCACTCGCACCCTGTCCGCCTTTGATGCGTCCTTGCAGCGTCGGCATACGCTCCGTCAGCTCGAGCATCAGTGCCTCCTCGTCAACTCGGGTGATGCGCCCTTGGTCCACTAACTTTCGCCCCCCAACGTAGACGTCTCGTACCGAGCTGCCCTGCTCACAAAACACCAGCTGAGTCATGACATCATTGAGTGGGGTGAAGGCGCTGGTTTGGAGGTCGATCAAACAAAAATCGGCTAGCTTGCCCACTTCAATTGAGCCGGTGTCGTTATCGCGCCCAATTGCGCGAGCGCCGCCTAGCGTAGCCATGTTGAATGCCTGAAGCGCATCCACCGGACTGATCTCGTCATGATCGAGCAATGCATTGGAGAGCGCGGCTAAACGCATTGCATCGAACATCGAATTCAGATCGTTACCGTTGTTATTGTCGGTACCAAGCCCAACGTTAATCCCACGTCCAATCATCTCGGCAATGGGAGCGACACCACTGCCCAGCTTCATATTGCATGCGGGGTTGTGCACCACACTTGATCCTCTGCGAGCGATGAGATCCAGCTCCTCGGACGAGAGCCACACCCCATGTGCCAGCACACTGCGTGGGGTGAGCAGGCCGAGGCCGTCCATGTACGCTGCCATCGGTTTGCCGTAAAACTTAGCCGCCGTTAGCGCCTGAATTCGGGTTTCTAACAGGTGGATTAGTACCGGGCGATCGTATTGTTCAGCCAGCGCCCAAGTTTGCTGGAGAAACTCGGCACTACAGCGCTGAGGCCCTGAGGGTGAAAATACAAACCGCACCCTGCCATTCCAACTGCGCGCCAATTCCTGCCAGTGCTCCAAAACCCTGCGTGCCGACTGCGCTGAAACGCTACCCTTGAGTTCTATAGGCAGACGCTCCGTCAGATAAGGAATGCCTTCCTGGAACGGACGATCACACCAAGCCACGCTCACGTCCGCGCGGATACCCAGATCGGAGTAAGCCTGAAACGCGGAATGCACGACGTCCGGTTCAAGATGTCCACCAAAGTGAATATCGTCGACGACGGTAGTGATGCCGTTGCGCAGCATCTCGATACCGTTGAGCAACGTTCGCAGGTATACCTCGCGAGCTGTCCATCCACGGCGATAGGATGGGGGGTTGTACAACCCCATCCAGATTTCCAGAGGAATGCCGGAAAAACGGCCCTTGTCGAATCGATCATGAGAATGATGGTGGGCGTTGATCAGTCCTGGTATGAGTAGTTTTCCACGACCATCTGTACGCTCGTCGAGATTAACCGTCGACAAATCGATTCGCGGCGCAATACCTACAAAGCGATCGCCGTCAATCAACACGTCCATAACCTGAGCGTCCGCACCGCTTGTAAGAACCACGCTGACCTGCTCGATCAAATGAAGAAGGGCCATGATGCTTTCCTTACCCGCGATACTGAGTCGCTTTCGAATTCCACCAAAGAGGAATCTGAATAGCGCTGTCGCTTAGAGGCCCCTCCCCTGCAGACACTGTTTTAGCCATCGGATAACCGGCCTGAGCGTGACGAACGACCCCGATTCCCGAGTCCGTCGTTAGGCAGGCATCCAAACGCAGGTCTGCCTCTTCTGAGCCATCAGCGATCATCGTCACGCCTGTATGAGCGGAAATGCCCATTGTTCCGTTGGACTGAATGGCTACTAGATCAGCCATGGCCGAAACGTTGAGCAGTGCGTTCAGGTACGGCCAATCAGAAATGGCGTCTGAACCGTCGATCATGTTTTCAGTTTCGAAAGCCGGGTTTGCGATCGAACCGGTATCCAGATTGTCACGGGAGAAGGCGACAGGGCCGGCCAATTCGCCAGAGCGCACCAAAGCATTCACTGCAAGGCCGAAGGCACGGCGTTGCCCAAAGCCAAGGAAGCAAATTCGCGCAGGCAAACCCTCCACAGGCAACCGGTGACGTGAGGTGTTGATCCAGCGGGTCACCAGACTGTCATCCTTGAACATCTCGAGCGCCAGATCATCCAGACGCTTCTGATCAGAGACTTCACCGGAGATGCACGTCCAGCGAAACGGTCCACGACCGAGGAAGAACAGAGGACGCACGTACTCTGCAATACAGCCCGGATAAGCAAATGCCTCTTCACGGGGCATCCCGGCGTCAACCGCCTCCTTACGAACGAAGGTGCCATACTCGAATACCACTGAGCCGGCGGCTTGAAAGCGGGTCATGGCTTTAACAATACGAATCATCGATGCACGAGAGGCGGCCATGTAGGCGTCACGATCCGTCTCCAACAAATCCGCTGCCTGTTCTAGCGACAGTCCGGACGGGATGAGCGCGAAAGGGTCGTGACAAGGGCACATCTCCGTCACAACATCGGGACGCCAGCCGTAGTCGAGCGCTTTCTCCAAAGCGTCCACCATATTCCCTAGCACTACGATCGAAAGCGCACGCGCTTCTCGGCGTGCGCTCTCAGCCATTTCAATAGCCTCCTCCAACGACGCTGCTTGAACATCGGCATAGCCGGCGGCGAGACGCTCAGTGATGCTCTGCTGGCGAATTTCCACTGTAACGCTGACGCCGCCGTGCATGGTCATAGCCAGTGGCTGGGAGCGGCCCATGCCGCCTAGACCCGCGGTGAAGAACACTCGACCTTTGAGATCACCCTCGAAGTGGCGATCAGCAACAAGCGCCAGAGTTTCGAAGGTACCCTCAATCACGCCCTGGCTGCCGATGTATTGCCAAGGACCGGCAGTATATGAAGCAAATGCCGTGAGGTTTTGGGCGCTCAAATCGTAAAACTTCGGCCAGTCCGCCTTGATCACGTTGCTGTTGGCCATCACTACCCGCGGCGCTAATCGGTGGGTTTTGAAAATTGCTACAGGCATACCCGACTGGATCGCCAGCGTCTCGTCGTTTTCCAATGATTTGAGCGACGCGACGATGGCATCGTAACTTTCCCAATTGCGCGCAGCCTTGCCAATGCCGCCGTAGACGGTCAGCCGCGAAGCGTCCTCAGCATTCTCAAGGTTGTTTTCCAGCATGCGCAGGATGGTCTCCTGCTTCCACCCTTTGCACCGCAAAGTGCTGCCTCGCGCAGCTGTGATTAGTTTTGCTTTTTGCTGAGTCATGTCGAGCCACTCTCGCTTAGGTTAAGGCGGGACTCCCAGAAACCAGGCTTCCCCGTGAATGGCTCTAATTATTCAAACCTGCGTGATTAGGAACTATGACGAAAGTTGCAAGTGAGGTTGTCATCAACGTCATGGTTGGTTCGCAGGCGACTATCGATACTCACTCAAGACTTTATTCAGCTGAAGGCAGGGTTGACTCATGAGTGATTTTGATCTTGTAGTACGTGGAAAAATCGTCGATAGCCAGCGAGTAACAGAAGACGGCTGGCTGGGCATTCGGGATGGGCGAATCGCGGCTCGTGGAAACGGCTCTATACCCTCAGCCAGAGAAATACGCGATGAGCGTGATCACTGGATTCTTCCTGGCGTGATAGATGGTCAGGTTCACTCGGGCAGCCAAGCTCATCAAGAAGGGTTGGGTTGGGCTAGTCGCGCCGCTGCCGCAGGTGGCATCACTGTGATGGTCGACATGCCGTATGACGATCCTGAACCCGTTGCTTGCGCCGAACAATTAATGCGCAAAGCGCGTGAGGTAGAGGCGACTTGCCATGTTGACGTTGGATTGTTCGCGACGATCAATGAGACGTATGGCGTAGCGGCAGTTCCCGGCTTGATTGAAGCAGGCGCCTGTGCCTTCAAGTTTTCCACCTTCGAAGCCGCGAAGGGCCGGTTTCCGAGGATAGACGAAGATTTGCTGGCGGAGCTATTCACCTTGATTGCGCCCTCTGGATTGGTCTGCGGGGTGCACAATCAGATGCAGGAGATGACGCGCAAAAACATTGCCAGGCTCGTCGAAGCCAATGACACGGGGTGGGATGCATTCCTGCGTGCTCACCCACCATTGGTGGAAGATCTCGCGACTGCGCTCATTTATGAGATCGGTGCGCATACAGGCGCTAGAGCGCATCCGGTTCATGTCTCGACAAGTCGAGGGTTCGAACTGTGTGAGATGTACCGCAAGGCGGGACACAACGCGAGCATCGAGACATGTATTCAATACTTGATGCTTAACCACGAAGAACACACGCGCCGTTTAGGCGCTAAAACCAAGCACTATCCGCCCATCAGGCCAAAGGCTGAAACCGAAAAGCTCTGGAGCCATATCGCCCAAGGTCATTGCACGTTTGTGTCATCCGATCATGTGAGCTGGGGCCTTGAGCGGAAAAGTGATCTTAACGTGTTTCGCAACTCTTCTGGAGGGCCCGGTCTAGAGACCCTGCTACCTGCATTTTGGACGGGAGCAATGGCCCGAGGACTCGCTCCTTCGCTGGTGGTCGAGCTCCTCAGTCGCAACCCAGCCAAACACTTTCTGCTGGATGATCGAAAGGGTGACTTCGCTGTCGGCCTCGATGCGGATTTTGTGGTACTGGCGCAGGAGGACTACCTCTACGACCCATCCACCAGCCTAAGCGCAGTGACTTGGAGTTCCTTTGAAGGGATGCCTTTCACAGCCCGTGTCCGATCTACCTATTGCCGAGGCATGTGCGTCTTCGAGCAAGGCCAGATCCTTAATGAACCAGGATTTGGGCGTTTCCTACGTCCTCATACCAAAAAGAGCATAAACTGACATGACGCATTCTTCGCTTGAACTGAACATTGAACGCTTGTGGGCACGGATCCATACTCTCTCAACATTTACAGTTTCAGAGAAGCCCTGGACGCGTCGAGCGTTTTCGCCTGAGTTCGAAAAATCCAGAGACTGGCTGCGGGCTGAATTTGAATCGGCAGGGCTCACTGTCACACTCGACGCTGGTGGGAACCTCGTTGGCCAACTCGATGGCAGTGAACCGGGGTTAACCCCCCTAATTAGCGGTTCACATTGCGATACCGTAGTCGGTGGAGGACGATTTGACGGCATCATTGGCGTCCTCGCTGCGTTAGAAATCGCTCATTCGTTGAAAGATTCCGGCCGTTGTCTACGGCACCCTTTGCAAGTGATCGACTTTCTGTCGGAGGAACCCAGCGACTACGGAATTTCCTGCGTAGGTAGTCGCGCTTTCGCTGGCCTGCTAACCGCCGAAATGCTGGGCTCTCAAAATCGTCAAGGCGAAAGTCTCGCGCAAGCTCTGACACGGATCGGAGGAGAACCAGACGCACTTGGAAAACCAATACGAGCGCCCGGCAGCACCGCCGCCTTCGTCGAATTGCATATCGAACAAGGGCCAGTGCTGGAAAGCCGTGATCTCCCTATCGGGTCTGTCACCAACATTGTCGGTATCCGTCGTGTCGGCTTCACCGTTCACGGGCTGCCCGATCACGCTGGGACCACTCCAATGGATTTGCGTCGCGATGCGCTAGTGGGAGCGGCTGAGCTTATCCGTGAAGCACGCAATATGGCTGCTGACTTAAGTGGCAACCCCCACTATGTCGTCGCGACCGTAGGCAGACTTGATGTAAGTCCTAATGTTCCCAACGCCGTGCCCGGTAAGGTGGAAATGGTGCTTGAAGTCCGTAGTGACTCAAAATCCGTATTACTCGCGTTCCCGGAAAAACTTGTTTCCACCTGCTCGCCGACTATGGCTGCTTTACGGTTGAAAGTTGATACCGTTACCTTGACGTATGCGGATCCCACAGATTGCTCACCCATAGTAATCAGCGCAGTCAGTGAGGCAGCTACCCAACTGGGTTACCCTCATATAACCATGCCTAGCGGAGCCGGACATGATGCAGTCTATGTGGGAGCGACAGGACCTATGGGGATGGTCTTCGTTCCCTGTCTTAATGGACGCAGTCATTGCCCCGAAGAATGGTTGGATCAGCAGCAATTACTAGACGGTACCCGTGTACTGGCCCAAACTCTGATCAACTTGGATTTACAGCTCCCTTGAGCCATGTCGCTGGTGTACAACATTAACAATTGGCCGAGCGCGACCGTCTTTGGGCGCAAGCGCTCTACTCCCTTCATCTGGAGTATATAAAGTTGAACGCCCCCACCATACCTCCGCTGCATGATATCGATCTAAAACATTGGCGCCTATTCAAGGCCGTCGTGGAATGCGGGGGGTTTTCTGCCGCCGAAGAAGCTACCGGCATGGGCATATCAGCCATTAGCAGACAGATATCGGATTTAGAAAGCCGGTTTGGCAGCCAGCTGTGTTTGCGAGGACGTAGTGGATTCCAGCTTACTCAAGAAGGACAAGTGGCCTATACAGCGATACTGCGTTTGCTCGACTCGATCGACGAATTCCGTGAAACCTTAGCCAACTCTAAGGGGGAAGTGAAAGGAGAGCTAAGTCTATGGCTCATAGATCACTGCACCTTCACCCCAAGCAATCCTATCGCCTGTGCTTTGCAGAGCTTCTGCACCCGTTACCCATTGGTCAACCTGAGTATTGGCGTAGCCCCACCTGATGCAGTAGAGCGCGCCGTGGCGGAAAAAAAAGCGGGCGTTGGCGTGACGATTTGCAAATCCGATCTACCGTCTCTCACCTATCATGTGATCGGCAGCGAGGCTTCAGCGCTGTATTGCGGTCGGAATAATGAGGCGTTTGGCAAAGATGAGGAAAACGCCAGGCCGATCGTGGAGCAAACGGCTCAGTACGTGCGTCGTGGTTATCTTGTACACGATGCGGCTCCAACGTCATTTCTTCAGAACTCTTGCGCCTTGGCCCATCACGTTGAAGGGACTGTACAACTGCTGCTGAGCGGCGGCTTTGTCGGCATTGTCCCCGATCATATCGCTCAGCCATGGGTCGACTGCGGAGCACTATGGAGACTGCCACTACCAGAATTCATGGTGGAGCGTCCTGTGTTCGTGGTGACTCGAGAATCGCAAGGCGCTACGCGCACCGCCACGCTAATGCAACAGGCGATTATGGACGCTTTCCGCCGCACGCCACCTTAATGCGTACCTTCTGAACGAACTTCCTCCAGCTTAAGGGGTAGCCATGATGCAAAGTTGCCTTTTTCTCCAAAAATTTGCTTCGACTGACTATGGGAATGCCTTGCATGCAAATCAATTTCCGTCAAAAGGTACTAACTACTGCCTCGATGCTGGTCATCATATCCTTCACCCTATTTGCTTTTTATAACCAACGAATACAACGTCTCTCGATCGAGGCGCAGTTGCACAACCAAATGAATCAAATGGCACAGGTAACCGTCAAAAATATTCAGGACTGGCTTGGGGGACGGTTGTTATTGCTCAGCGCGGTGGCAGAGCTGTTTGAAAAGGAAAGGTCAGAGAGTTCGATCAAGCAAGTACTAGCGCAGAAAACTCTGACATCGACTTTTTTGGCTTATTATGGGGACACCGCAGGAAGGATTGTTTTGAGCCCTGGCGACTCTGTCCCAGATGGGTATGACCCCAGAACCCGCCCTTGGTATCTCTCAACCATCGGAGCTCCAAGCCCGACGATTGGTGAGCCATATCAGGATGAGGGACCAGGTGGGTTAATTGTTACCATGGCCGCTCCAGTCGGCCCCGAAGGGGCCAGGACAGGGGTTGTTGCGGCCGACGTCAGTATTGATAGCGTGACGAAAACCATCAATGCAGTCGACTTTGGCGGACTGGGTTATGCATTTCTAATCGACAAAGATGGGATAGTCCTCGTTAGCCCTCATAAAGACCAACTTTCCAAATCTATACGCGACATCTATCAAAACGACGCACTGCTCTCTGGAAGCGGAATTCAGGAAGCCAATCTGGACGGCAACGAACGCCTGATCTTATTCACCCCTATTCAAAACCTTCCGATAGCCGGGTGGCGGCTTGGAATTTCGCTAGATAAAGCAAAGGCTTTCGCTTCGGTCGCGGAGTCCCGCAACGCTGTGATGGCTGCAGTCATCATAACAACTGCTTTGATATTTCTTTTGCTGAGCATACTCATCAAGATTCTGATGCGCCCCCTTACACGCATGAATTTGGCCATGACAAATATTGCTAAGGGGGATGGGGATCTGACCAGCCGCCTGCCGGTAACAAGCAACGACGAGTTTGGCGTGCTCGCCAACGCTTTCAACACCTTCGTTGATCGTATCCATCAAATTGTTGTAGAAGTCTCAGCCAGGGCCAATGAGCTTACGGTTGCGTCGAAGGACGTAATGATTAACTCCAATATCTCGTTGGAGCGCTCAGATGAGCAATCGTTGAGAACGAATAGCGTTGCAACTGCCATCAATCAACTGGGCGCTGCGGCTCAAGAAATTGCGCAAAATGCCGCAAGTACGTCTCAGCAAGCTTCCACGGCGCGGGATGAAGCAGCCTCTGCACGACAAATTGTCGAACAAACATTGGATGCTATGAAGTCTCTGTCCGGAAAAATTAGCAATTCGTGCAAGGATATCGAGGCGCTAAATAACAAAACTGCAGACATAGGCAAGATTTTGGACGTGATCAAGAGCATTTCCTCCCAAACCAATCTTTTGGCCCTCAATGCCGCTATCGAAGCCGCCAGAGCCGGAGAGGCGGGTCGTGGGTTCGCTGTTGTCGCGGATGAAGTGCGAAACCTCGCCCAGCGGACCCAGAGCTCTGCACAGGAAATTGAACAGATGATCGGACAGTTGCAAGCGGGATCTCAATCTGCCGTGAGCACCATGCTAGAGAGTCAGTCTCAGAGCGAACTTAGCGTGTCGATCGCAGCAAACGCCAGCAATGAGCTGGCAAGTGTCAACAATCGCATCAGTCGTATCGACGAGATGAATCAATCGGTGGCTGCCGCTACGGAAGAACAATCCGCTGTCGTCGAAGCATTGAACCTTGACGTCACAAAAATTAATGAGTTGAACTTGACCAGCCGTGAAAGCCTCACACAAACCGTCTCCGCATGCGTCGACTCTGCTTCTCAGTCTCAGCATTTGGGTCAATTGGTCAGCCGCTTCCGAACTTGACAGGCAGACGGCTGAGGAGAGATCTAAACAAAAAAATGGGGAACGTCGAACGGCTCAATGTCGATATCGCTGAACTCTAAAGCCGACGGCATTTAATATAGGCAATCCCATGGATTGGGGCTGCCGCATTCTACGCCGTTTTGCACCGCGTGCCGCGGCCAGGCAACGGTAAAACGCGCTCTTAGCAGCATTTACCTGCCTAGTAAATATGCACAGTTTCTACGTCTTACCATTGTCGATTTCATAGATCGGGCCACAGGTATAAACATCGCCTAATCCCAGGGGACAGCGCAAGCTAAGTGCTATTTACCGTTTATTGATAGAGACGGACGCCTGGATAGACCACCTGTCCATCGATGCGGATCAAGCGTTCCAGAGGGCAGATTAGACGACCTTTTTGGCAGTCGCTGCATTGCAACTGAGCGGCCATGCCCAGTCTGCATGTATAGCCTTTGGCTCAGCACATACGACCTGCAGCAGCCCCTCAAGCCGGGCAACGATAGAACTATCACCATCACCAACCACCTCACGACCGAAGCTATCCGACAGTTCAACTGCATGTGCTAACCGGTCGGCAATCTTGGTGAGGGTCGTCCGGGCAGAGTTCCGCACCTTCATCAATGCCCCCAAGATCGTGAAGCGACACCAAAACCAGTAGCCCTGGAGCTAACTTCCTAACCGCCGTTGAAACAGCTGAGGGAGAATCAGACTCTGAAATGCTCTGCGGCGGTTCAATCGACGATTGGTGGGGCGAAATTTCATCCGACGAGGGGGTGCATTTTAAGGTATTCACTAAACGCTCTACCGATATCTCCGAACAGCTGCCTCTCTCGCTTTAGCTATTTTCTGCCGAGTGGCTGCTGCCTACAATAACAGTTCATTAACGGAGCAAAAAATGTAAAATCCGCTCGCCAAAAAACCATTCCTTCTCAACGAGCTTTGCCGATGAAGTTGGCCAGCCAGAAAAAATCGATGATTGCCTGGGTGCTGTATTTCAGCATCCTGTTCGGTTCGTTGCTGTGCGCGATGGGCCATGGACAGATGGCCGGCTTGCGATTGAGCGGTTTGGACAATGGGCTGTTTTGCACTTCGAACAGCGGCGCGGCATACGAAAGCCTGCAGGATGTACCTGCCCCTCCACTACCCGTCGATGGCGATTGCGTAATTGCCAGCCTGTTCGGTGCGATCCTGCTGGCTGCGTTCTATGGACTGATCGCCGTGCTTGCAGGCGAGCCAGCCCAGCCCTTGCCTGCACAACCGGTGCGCTGCTTACCCAGGCAGCGCTGGCCCCTAATCAATCCTCGCGCCTCCCCCACCCTGCTTCCCTCGCCTTGACATCATCACCACTTGCCGCTGCATGACGCGCGGTCGGTGTGTGCTCATCGAATTAAGCCAGGAAGCTTTTCATGTTTCGCTTGACTACTTTGGCGCTGCTCGCGGGCAGCACCTGCGCGTGGGCGCAAGATACGACCCTGAACTTACCCACCAGCTACATCAACGCCTCGGCCGACCAGCCGAAACCGGCCACCAGCCTGGACCTGGACGCCCCCATCGAAAGCGGCTCGCGCCTGAACCTCAGTGCCCGGGAGAATCCCGCCTCTGTGAGCGTGGCCGATCGCAAGACAATGGAACGCATCGGGGCACGCAACTTTCAGGACGCGGAGAACGCCCTGCCCGGGGTGAACGCTTCCGCGCCGCCCGGCTGGGGCGGCTACGTGTCGTACCGTGGTTTCAACGGTGCTCAGGTCAGCCAGTTGTTCAACGGCATCAACCTGCAATACGGCGGCGCAGCGCGTCCGGTCGGCGCCTGGATTTATGACCGGGTGGAATTGCTCGGCGGCCCCTCCTCGTTCCTCAACGGCAGCGGTGCCGTGGGTGGCAGCCTGAACGTGATCACCAAACTTGCCAACCGCGACGAAGATACTTTCGAAGGCCGGATGAGTTACGGTCGCTACGACACCTGGGAAACCGCGGTCGGCTTCAATAAAGCGCTCAACAGTGGCGATGGCCCACGCCACTATGCGCGCCTCGACTACAGCCGCACCAACAGCAACAGTTACATCGACCGCCAGGAGAACGGTGCGGGCAACCTGGCCTTCTCGCTGCTCAGCGACATCAACGATCAACTCTCCCATACGCTGGCGATCGAATATCTGGAAGAGGAAGAAGACAGTCCTTACTGGGGCACACCGGTACTGCAACCAATGACCGGAAGATTGCACATCGACAAGCGCAACCGTTTCAACAACTACAACGTCAAGGATGGCCGTTACGAGCAGCGCACCCGCTGGATTCGCTCGATCACCGACTACCATCTGGACGACAACACCCAGTTGCGCAATACCTTCTACCATTACGACGGCCAGCGCGATTACCGCAACCTTGAGGTTTACCGCTACAACAGCGGTAACAGCGCCATCGCCCGCTCCGGCGGTTACCGCCAAAGGCACGATCAGGAGGTCAACGGTGACCGTATCGAGCTGACTTACCAGGCTCAACTGTTCGGCCGGGAAAGCGATTGGGCCTTGGGCGTGGATTACAACACCAATCAGCAAACCAACTACCCATTGTCCAAAGGCGCGTTCGACACTATCGATCCAGGTGGCTTCGAGCCGGGCCACTTCCTGGACATCCCAGGGATGGATCCGCCGCGCAGTAAAGGTCGCAGCACCTGGACTGATACCACGTCAGCTTTCCTCGAGAACCGTACGCGTCTGACCGAGCGACTGGCGCTAATTACTGCGTTGCGCTATGACCATATCGACTTCGAGGTCGTCGATCATGGGGCGCAGGCCAGGCTCGACAAACGTTGGGATGCAGTCACGGGTCGCCTGGGTCTGGTGTACGACCTGACGTCGAATGTCAGCCTTTATACCCAATACAGTACGTCAGCCGAGCCGCCGGGAGGTACGCTTACCGGCGCCTCCATTTCCCAAGTGGGTGACTTCGATTTGAGCACCGGCCGCCAAATCGAGGTGGGCAGCAAGTTCGATTTTCTTGACGGTCGCGGCTCGGCCACTGCGGCGGCCTACCGCATCGTGCGTAAGAACATCTCCGTCCCCTCCTCTACGGTGCCCAACACCACCGAACAAGCAGGTCAGCAGACTTCGACCGGCATCGAGATCGCGACTTCGTTCAAGATCACGCCCAAGCTATTGGCCGCCGGCAACTTCAGCTGGGTCAGGGCCGAGTACGACGAATTCAATGAAACCATCGCAGGCGTCGTTTACTCGCGCAAAGGCAAGAATCCGGTGAACATTCCAGACCGCGTAGCCAATCTCTGGTTGACCTATGACGTGGCTCCCGACTGGCAACTCGGGGCCGACGCACGTTACGTGTCGTCGGTCTACGCCAATACGGCCAATACGACGTGGGTGCCCTCGTACACCGTCTATGGTTTGTCCATGACTCACGACCTGGACAAACACATGCAGCTCAGCGCGCGTCTGCGTAACCTGAACGACGAGGTCTATGCTCGTTTCATTCACCAGAGCAACACCCAATATTACCAAGGGGAGCCGCGCAGCCTGGAAGTCGCTGTGCAGTGGAGCTACTGATAAGAAAGAACCCGTAGCGTTATGGAGGGGCCCGCTGGACTGACATCCCAGCGCGTCTTTTCATGATTCAAGCAACTGGCCGTTCCCATTCGATAAGCTCGAAAACATCGCTTATAGAACGAGATTCGCCAGACTGCTTTTTTTTGCGATTTCTTCAGGCTTCCACTGTTTCGGCCGATTGCTTACGAATGTCCATTCGGATCGGGCTGTTGCAACTCGGATTTCGATGCGCAGTAAGTACCATGCTGGAAAGCCAAGCACAGAGTGAACTCAGTGTGGCGATAGCCGTAAGTGCAAAGAAAAGCTGGTGAGTGTCAACCAACGAATTGGCCGGATCGACGATATGAACCAATCGATCGCTGCTGCTACCGAAGAGCAATCTGCTGTAGTTGAAGCACTGAGTCTCGATATCATCAAAATTAACAAGTTAAATCAAACTAGCCGAGATGGCCTTACCCAGACCATCTCTGCAAGCGTTAAGTCAGCAAACTAGTCGCGAACCTGGGGCAGCTTGTTAGTCGCTTCCGAACTTGATAGGCATCAATAGTCGGGAAGCAGCGAACGAATAATCGTTGTATCGATTCAACCAATAATTACTGTAAAGAGGAATGGTGTCTTCACTCATGCATGAGGCACCATCCGAGTCGTTACGATTAATCGCCCAGTTTTTGAGTAATAAAACAGGTTCCAACGAATCCGGAATGCCCCGGCGATGACTTAAATAACAGCGGCTTTCATCGGGCCAATGCGGCGGTCAGGCATCATGTAATATCAGGTCAGCGCCCTTCTCCGCCACCATTAGCACCGCCGCGTGGGTATTTCCTGACGTGACGTTAGGAAATATCGACGCATCGACGATCCGCAACGCGTCAAGGCCATGCACCCTCAGACGTTTGTCGACCACCGAGTTTTGCTCGTCCGCACCCATCGCGCAGGAGCCGCACAGGTGATAGA
>Ga0209795_10000329_pt1 | contig 39770 bp, 26 predicted proteins | sample AgamicOrMarz_FD_187166 | JGI IMG/M metagenome (GOLD analysis project Ga0209795, IMG submission 187166) | Agave microbial communities from Guanajuato, Mexico - Or.Ma.rz (SPAdes) (version 2) | ecosystem: Host-associated > Plants > Phyllosphere > Phylloplane/Leaf | place: Guanajuato, Mexico...
GGACGGGATTCAAACTCCCGTCCCGCGACGCCACGACGCACGACGTGCTGCCTGCGGAGGTTACGCCGACCTGCGCACACGAGACTTCGGTGGCCGACCCGCATTGCTCGTACGCTTTCCGGCGGGAGTGAAGGTTCCCCAAGTATCCGATCCCCCCGTGGCCTTCACGCACAATGCCTGATCCTTTTTCGCGAGGTAGCCGATGACTTTCTCTTCGAAGATCCTGAACGTCTGCGGGTCATTGTCGATGTCGATCATGCCAGTGCCGATCTGCCTGTGCTCGTCATAATTCCCGCAGTGCGTGTATCCAGCGTCCTCTGGCACGACGTTGCACCATTGCGCATCGATACGTTCAAACCACGTCTGAGCGTCCTGAACACGCGAGCCGTCGAGCATGAACACCCAGTGGAAATGGTGGCCCTTGCGCTGCGCCCATTCGAGCTTCCAGATTCCGCCAACGAGATCGGTCCGGACATCCTTGAGCGCACGCAGACGGTTCACGAAGAGCGCGTGGTGCGCTTTCGCCAGATGGATCGACACCGCACGAGCGCGCTCGTCGCGGTAATACAGATCCATCCGGATCACGAAAATGCGGCGCCGTTTACGAAAGTGCTCGTGAACGTGGCGCATCATCGCCTTGAAACGCTGCTTGGCCTGTGACGTGTTCCACTTTTCGAGCTGATCGAGTTTCCGTGCCCTAGCCTCGACACGAATCGCGCCGACCAGTTCGTTGAATCTCTCGAACGCGAACGGCTCCGCTTCGTTCGGCCGCAGCCACGGATGCGGCTTGAAGTCCTGGATGCTGTACTGATCGAACCGCCCGCTGTGGCGAACGTCAAAAAAGACCTGCGCCAGTGGACGGAACCGGTACGGCTCCACCGTCTCGATGTCCGTTAGGTATTTGCCGGCCATCAGGGCCTTGAAGTAATACTCGCCCAACGGTAGACGCAAGAGTTCAGTGAGGCGTCCTTGCTCGTCCCGCTGATCCTCGAAACCCAAATCCTCGGATGCGATGATTTCCCTGACGAAATTTTCGGCCTCGATGGCCCTGTTAGCCAACAGAATCCAAGGGGTGTAATCCGCCGCGCCATCACGCATGCCTTCCGTCGTCTCCCGAATCAGTTGCTGGAACCCGGCATCATCCACCGGCAGCGCTTCGCTACGGCGCAGGTGATCTCGGTCGAACCAGACGTAGCGTGCGCCGGGCGCAACGAAGGTGGATTCGCAAATTATATTTTCGGTGATCTTGCACATGTCGCCCCCTCACGCGCTCGTGCCGCTGACGCGGGCGCGGTAAAGGCGCGCGACATGTCCCGCAGTCGCCTGGCCGCACCCGAGAAATCCTCGGATCGCTGCCTGCGTCGGCTTCAGTTGGCCTGCGACAACCTCAAGATGAATTTCGTCGAGCACGCGATCGTATTCCGACTCGAGGGACGTCTCGGCCCGAGTCACGCCGTCGATCGGTTCGCCTGCCGGTGCCGCGCGCTCGACCATCCTGGTCGGAAAAGTCGCCGACTCGTCGCACGCGACCCGTGCGACTGACTCGCGACCGGCGGTCCGCGACCAAACCTGGGCCACCCACAGCCAGCCCATAATGGCTGCCCCCTCGAGTACGACCGCGAATACGGCGGCCTGCACCACTTCCAACCGCAGTTCGGTCGTGCCGACCCACGATGCGACCTGTGACACGACCGGGTCGGCTCGCTGGCTCTCGCTCAATGCGTCGGCACGTTCGGCTTGTGCGGTAAGGCGATCATCTTCGGCTTCGCGCCGCTTCGCCTCGGCCGTCTCGGCATCCAGCGCGGCCAGTTGCGCATCCAGCTTCGCTTTGCGGATAGCGATGGTCGGGCAGCCTCCCCTACAGCGGAGCCCCTCGGTCCGAGCAAGATCGGTGACGACTTGAATACGGTCCTCCGCGATCGCCGCGAGACTGCGCCCACTCAGCGCACCAACGCGATGCGTGGCTACAACAGTCGACACCGACGCTGCCCGCCGATTACCCGCGTCGCGTTGCGACTCGATAAAAAAGGTCGCCTGCCCGAGCATCAGAACCGTAATGCCAGCACACCAGAGCGCCGCGCCGGCGATGCGAACCGGAACAGAAAAGCTACGCTGGGCCGTCAACGCCCAATGCACGTAAAGCACGGCAACGCCGGCCATCGCGACACTCATCACCCGCTGCACTAGAGTGGCCCCGCGCGACCAGCCGGCATACGCAGCGACACAGAACGAGACGGCCGTCGGCAGCACCGCAGCCACGATCACCATCCCCCGGAGCAAGACGAGTCGGAAGCCGGAAACCATGCCGCTGCCCGGTGCATTGTGGATCGATTCTTTCATTTTTTATTCCTTTTTCGCGCCCTTCGACGCGATCACAGATGTTCGGGATGCACCGGGCCACGCGCGCGCCGAAACCAGCTGCGCACGTGCCCCGGGTGCAAAATTAGGAAGAGAGATACAGCCCGCCAGCGATGCACGAGCCGATGCCAGCTCTAATGGCGGCTGGTCTGCCCAAACAGGTGTGGGTCCATTTCGACCATCTGGTCGAGGCCGTCGGGCACGATGCGGACCCAGCCCAGATCACGCATCGTGAAGGCCGCACGGCGGACCTGTGCCCGACTCAGGCCGATGCGGCTAGCCTTGTTGCACAAGGTACTGAGCGCGACACGGAACGGCTGCGGCGCATTGGCCTGCATCTGCTGATCGACGTGCCCGTACAAGGCGCGCCGCAACGCCCACGCCAGCCGCTCATTCTCGGGCGTCTCCGGCGCAGGCACCACAGAGCGCTCGAACTCCCCGGCAAGCGTCATGCACAGGTCGATCGCGATTTGCATCGTCTCAACCATCAGCGGTCCTTGCCCGTTACGCCACAGGTGCAGCAGGCCAGCGACCTGGCAAAGCGCATACGGCATGCGCGCCAGATAGGCATCATGTACCGGATGCAGGTCTTGACTCGTGCGGTACGCGTGCAGTTTCCCGCGCTCGTTTGCCAGCATGGTCGCCGCCTCGCGCGACAACATGATCTCCGTCGGCATGAAGTCGTCCCGCATCATGGCGAACGTGTTCGCCACCGCCATTTCCACGACGGATTGATCGAACCGGGCCAAACTGTCCAGATCGGCGGACGGCCCGATCTGATCTGACGCGGCATCCGGCGAATCGGCAACGACGTGGAGCAAAGCCAGCGCGGTAGCGGACCGGGTGAGCGTCTTGACCTCGCGCTTGATCGCGCCGGGAGTGGCCATGCCGACCAGACCGAGATGCACACGACGACGCGCCGGATGCCAAGGAGTCGAACCCACATCGCATGCGGAGGCAACCGCTGCCGCATGCTTGACAAGCATCCTCGGCAATACATCGGCGTCGTACACAGCCATGCCGACCGGCCAACCAGAGCCAAGCGCCTTGAGCACAGCCGGAATTTGGGTATTCCGGTACAGCAGCTTCGGCTCGGACGGTTCACGTTCGCGCGCCCTGGCGCTCAGCAGTTCCGCCAGTTCCGCTTCGATGCGACCAAGTTCCTCATCGGCTCCGTCGAGCAACGCGTGTTGCGTCGCGACGGGATCGTACCTGGCTCGCCAGCGCTCGGTCTCGGTTTCGTAGCTTCGCGGCAGATTCGCGCGCATCTCGCGCAGCTCCGCCGAAAGCACTTTCGCGCGCGTCGCGTCGCCTTCGGCCTTCGCCTGTTCGATGGCGATTTCCAGCTCGGCTGCCTGTTTTTCGTGCGACGTCAGCTTCGACAGAAAATCCCTGAAGTCTTCGGGCTTCGGCTTCTGCGATTCGAGCACGTCAAGTTGCGCCCTCAGCATCTTGCGGCGCGCCGCTCTGGCGATGGCGACCTTGACCGAAGCCTTAACCTGACGGAGCGCTTCCGCGGCCATTTCGCGCTTGGCCACGAAATTCAGACGCCGCCAGTTCGTTGCCGCCTGGGTCGAGATCTCGATCTGCGTGAGCAAGTCGGCCAACTCCGCCGTCAACGCCATACCGGTAGCCGGCGGTGCTTGCATCAACAGATCGAACGCGAGCGGAATGCGGCGGTTCTGGTCGTCAATGACGCATGCCGAGCCCCGGACCGCGATAGACATCTTGACCATCAGGCACGTCTTGCTAACCGTATTATTGATCCCATGCCGGGCGCACTGCGCGCGTACCACCTCATCGAGCACGGAGAGATAGGCCGATTTTGATTGCACCGGCGGGAGCAGCGGAGATTGCATGATGTGGCTCATAATTCCCCCTTACTGCGCCGCATCGCGCGATGCAATCCACGCATCGATCTCGGACTCGCGCCAGCCGATCGAACGGGCGCCGAGGCGGATAGGCTTCGGGAAGCTTGGATCGAAATACTTGCTGGCCGGGTTGATCTTGTTGTATGCGGAGCTACGTGAGACGCCCGACTTCTCGGTCATCGGCTTCGTGCGCAGCACCTTGTCGAAAAACTGGCTGGATTGTTTCATCGAAAACCTCGTTCAATTGGAGTTCACTGGATTTCATTGGGCCCAATAGAACGAAGCGTAAATTTCACAAGACCGAATATCTGCACCGTCAGCCAGCAAACGGGGGACGATTTCTGCGTCGCGGGGACGGGCAAGGACATGGCTAAGGCACGCTTGCCGCAGCCGCCCTTGTGAGAGGGAAAAGATGGAAAGCCGCCATAGATCTGGCCGACGCCGGATCTATGGCGATGAATGCGTGTGCGTTGTCGTTCAGAAAGCAGTGGCGTCGTCCTGATCGGAGCGACTGCTTTTTTTCTTGGGGAACAGTTGAGCCGCATCCGGCATTTTCGAAAGCCACCCGTCGATAGTCTTGCCCGCTTGCTCGTCGCTCAGCGTAATCTGGGACGTTTTGGCGAACGCAAGCACGTCGTCCTTGATCGTCTGGACGGCCTGATTTCGGGATTGCCAGCCCTTGCTAGCAGGACGCATCTCCCGCGCGCGCTGATAAGTGAACTCGATAACCGGACGAAACTTTTCGAGCCGCTTTTTCGCGCCCAGCGCCGCCTGTGTACGCTTTGTGTCCGTGATGGTCTGGTGATACGCCTGATCGATGCCCTTCTCTGCCAACGTAACCCCACACCAAAAGCTCGCCTCGGCAAGATAGATCCAACCCTGCTCTGCGTCGCCGGCCTCCGCTGCTACCATCGCACGCCGTATGTAGGTGCATGAAACGATCATCGCCGCATAGTGACCGCCGATTGAGGCTGATGGCTGGGTGGGGTCTGTCGGGCTGACGAACAGCCGGACGATCGCATACGGATCATCTATGGACGGATCATCATTGCCGTTGATGATCGCGAAGACTTCCTCCATGAAGTCTTCAAACGCCTTGCCTTCTCGGATAGAGCCGTAGTAGTCCGACAAGCCGCGTAAAGACGCAAGGCAGCGCTCCTCAAAGCCGAGTCGAGAACGGCTGATTGTTTCTGGTTCCATCATGTCTTGTGCCAAGGTGTGTTAGGGCAACATCGCCGACGGCGAGCTTATCGCAAAGCGTGATAAAGGACGGCCACCGAACACACGGCAGAGGGAATCAGGGGTGCGAAAAGGAATGGAGCCCCGAGACGATTTCCGTACTATTTCCGTACGAAAAACAAACGCGCTTAGCGAAAAATCCCAAGCCCTTGACAAGAAGGCACTTTTTGGCGCGCCCGGCTGGGATCGAACCAGCAACCCCTGCCTTCGGAGGGCAGTACTCTATCCATTGAGCTACGGGCGCTTTGACACAAGAAACGCGAAAGCGCGGCAAACTGAGCGGATGCGGCGCCAAAGCAAGACCGAAAGGATACCCGGTTTCCGCCATACCGTCCACCGGACGGCCTTTGGGCCCGTCTCCCGTGGTTTCGCGCGCCTTTGCAGGACTTCGCGCGATGCGGGTAAACGCCTGCTGAACAGCACGCCGCGGCCCTCGCCGCCGCCGAAAGCTTGCGTCTATAATCGTCCGTGGCCGATCAAGAACAAGAAGTTGCCGTCGCGCTGTACCGCTCACATACCCACGGAGACGAGACAAGCATGAGCGAAGCACCACACGGAGCCCCGATCAAAACCCCAGGACAGCTCATCGCCGCGGTCATCGCCGGGTTTGCTGTGCCGATCATCATCATCGTTCTGCTGGCCTATTACGTCGACAATTCGACGCGCACGGGCGCCGGCACCGACAGTCTCTCCCAAGCCGAGGTCAGTGCCCGCATCAAGCCTATCGCTCAGGTCGACATTCGCGACGCCAACGCGCCGCGCGTCTACAAGACCGGCGAAGAAGTCTACAAGGCGGTCTGCTCGACCTGTCACGCGTCCGGCGCGGCAGGCGCACCCAAGTTCACCAATACTGCCGACTGGGCACCACGCATCTCCCAAGGCTTCGACACGCTGCTGCATACGGCGCTCGCCGGTAAAGGCGCCATGCCGCCGCGCGGCGGCACGAGCCCGGACGATTACAGCGACTTCGAAATCGCCCGCGCGGTGACCTACATGGCGAACAATTCGGGCGCGAGCTTCGCTGAACCGGCGCAACCGGCGTCGGGTGCGGCGGCCGCGTCCGGCGCAGCTGCCGCTTCTGTCGCGGCGGGCGCTTCTGGTGCAACAGCTGCCGCCGGCGCTTCCGACGCGGGCGCGGCACAAGCCGCCGCCGCAGTGGCGGCAATGGCGAGCGTCCCGCAAGCTGCAGCTCCGGCATCGGGCGCCACGCAAAGCGCGGATGCATCGCAAGCGGGCAAGGCCTTGTACCAGCAGGTGTGCCAGGCATGTCACGCTGCCGGCGTGCTCAACGCGCCCAAGTTCGGGGACAAGGAAGCGTGGGCGGCGCGCCTGAAAGAGCCGATGGACACCGTCTACAACTATGCGCTGCACGGCAAGGGCGCCATGCCGCCCAAAGGCGGCTCGAACGCCTCGGACGCCGACGTAAAGGCCGCCGTCGACTACATGGTCAGTGCCGCCAAGTAACGGGAAACAACGCGAAGTAACGCGCATTGGCCGCGCGCCAAGACAATTGCGCGCCGCTTGCCCGACAACTCAATCCCTGCACCGCAACCACGCGGGCAGGGATTTTTTATGCTCGACGGATTCTCGCGCGCGCGTGCCGCCTTATTGCTCGCCGACGGGACGAGCGAAGGCATCGACAAACGAGAGCGCCGGCCTCGTGCGCGCAAGCTCGGTGAAACGCGCGTGCAATTCCGCCGGCGCAAGCCACGGATAACTCAAGCCTTCCTGCAACGCGTCGAGCAATGCGCCATCTGCATCGGGCACGACGTCCATGCGTGCGATGTGAATATGAAAGCAGCTGACGGCTGGCGTTTCATCGAAAGTCCAGCGGTAGACGCCGTGGCCCACGCGCAATGCGCCGGCGGCCGGTTCACGCATCAGCACGAGCCACGGCAGCGCATCGATCACACCGTCGCGCACCTTCAGCGAGTCGCACAGGTAAAACGTGCGGCACCGCGTGTATGTCGCGCCGAAGTCGGTGACGAGCGTCTTCGTGATCGCGTCCAAGCCGACCGTGCGCGCGGGGAAGGTGATCGTCGACGTTGCAAGAGAAATGGTGAGCTCGGCGTCGGGAGCAAACGCATCCGGCATGCGTTGCGCGCGCGTGTTGTCTTTCGCGTCGATGTAGGCTTCGAGGGCGCGGATGTATGGCGCGAGCGTCGGCGAGGTCATGCGGCGGTCTCCAGTTGGCAGGCTCGAAGGTGCGCAAAGGTACGCGAAGGTACATGACCGTGCGACCGACCAGCCGCGCCACTGTAGCGCGGCTTTCCACAAAAACCGGTGAAGCACCTGAGGTTAGCGGGGTCTTGCCACGCACGCGCTAACCACGGCATTCAAGGCTTCTGCAGCAGCGCCTTGAGACTCGCGAGCCGGTCTTTCGGCGACATCGGCGCCTCTTCGGGCGTCGGCGGCGGCGCGTCGTCGAGCAGCATCTCGGGGATGAATCGCGACGGCTCGCAAACCACCGTCTCCCGTGCGCGCTTGCGCTTTTTGCACCAGTTCAGATGCAGACTGCGTTGCGCGCGCGTGATCGCGACATACATCAGACGGCGCTCTTCCTCGATGCGCGCGTCGTCGATCGGCTCGTCGTCCGCGCCGCCTCTATGCGGCATGATGCCTTCTTCGACTCCCACCAGAAACACGTGCGGATACTCGAGCCCCTTCGACGCGTGCACGGTTGAGAGCCGCACCGCGTCCGGGTCTTCCTCGCGGCCTTCGAGCATCGACATCAACGCGACCGTCTGGATGAGGCCGAGCAGGTTCTTGCCCGTGTCGCCGAAGCCGTCTGCGGTGTCGTAGCCGGTTGCCTCCTGGTTGCCCGAGCCAGCGGATTCATCCGAGCCTTGGGGCTCCGCCTTCGTGCCCTTGCGCTTCAACCATTCGATGAACTCCAGAACGTTTTGCCACTTGGATTGCGCCTGACGTTCATCGAATGCGTCGTACAGATACGCTTCGTAGTGGATCGCGTCCATCAACTCGTCGAGCAGCGTGCCGGCCGCGTCCTTTTCGGCGCGGTCGGTAAGGCGCTGCATGAAGTCGCAGAACACGCGCATCGGTTCGATCTGACGCGGCGACAAGCGCGCTTCGATGCCGCCCATATACACCGCCTCGAACAGCGACACCTTCGCTTGACCCGCGAACGAGCCGAGCGCTTCGAGCGTCGTGTTACCGACACCGCGACGCGGCGTGGTGATCGCGCGGATGAACGCGGGGTCGTCGTTAGCGTTCGCAATCAGCCGCAGATACGCGCAAATGTCCTTGATTTCGGCTTTATCGAAGAACGACTGGCCGCCGGACAGCACATACGGAATCCGCTCGCGGCGCAGCACCTGTTCGAAGATGCGCGCCTGGAAGTTGCCGCGATAGAGAATTGCGTAGTCGCGAAAATTCGCACGGCGCTCGAACTTGTGCGCGGACAGACGAAACACTACGGACTCGGCTTCGTGCTCTTCGTCGTTGCAGGGCGTGACGGTGATCGAATCCCCCATGCCGTGCTCGGACCACAGCTTCTTTTCGAAGAGCTTCGGGTTGTTCGCGATCACGTTGTTGGCCGCCGTGAGAATGCGCACGGTCGAACGATAGTTCTGCTCGAGCTTGATCACATGCAGCTTCGGGAAATCCTTGCCGAGCTGTGCAAGGTTCTCGAGCGTCGCGCCGCGCCAGCCGTAAATGGCCTGGTCGTCGTCGCCCACCGCCGTGAATGCCGCGCGCGGACCGGCCAGTTGCTTGAGCAATTCATACTGGCAGGCATTGGTGTCCTGATACTCGTCGATCAGCAGATAACGCAGCTTGTTTTGCCAGCGATCGCGCACCTGCTCGTTGCTCGCGAAGAGTTCGGCGGGCAGGCGGATCAGATCGTCGAAATCGACCGCCTGGTACGCGTGCAGCGTCGCCACATAGTTGCGATAGACGATCGCCGCCTGGTGCTCGTCCTCATTCGCGGCGATCGCGATCGCCTGCTCGGGCATGATGAGCCCGTTCTTCCACAGCGAAATGATCGACTGGATCTTGCGGATAAAGCCCTTGTCCGTCGAGCCGACCTGCTCCTGGATCATGCCGAAGCAGTCGTCGGAATCCATGATCGAGAATTGCGGCTTTAGGCCGACGTGTTCCGCTTCCTGCCGCAGAATCTGCACGCCGAGCGAGTGAAACGTGCACACCGTCAACTGATTGACGGGCACTTTGCGGCCTTCCTTGCCGGGCGTGGTCAGCGTCTTGCCTTCGAGCAGTTTTCCCACGCGCTCGCGCATTTCCGCCGCGGCCTTATTCGTGAACGTGACCGCTGCGATGTGGCGCGGCTCGAAGCCCTTTGCCTCGATCAGGTGCGCGATTTTCTGCGTAATCACGCGCGTCTTGCCGCTCCCTGCGCCGGCGAGTACGAGACACGGCCCGTCAAGGTAACGGACCGCTTCATTTTGAGCGGGATTCAGGCCTGCGGACATCGTCTGTGGATGGGGTAGTGCGGGTTGAAAAGCGGCTGTTCAGACGGAGCACTCGAACACGCCGTTTGATAGCGGCGCTTGAGGCGCCGCAGCGCAGTATTGCCGGTCGCGAAGCCGGCGCATGCCGCGCGGCGCGCGCTCAGGGAATGCATGCCACGCGTTGCGAGGCTCGCCCGGCGCGCCTCGGTTGGCGCGAGAGGAGCGATGTTAACACGGATGAAATCGGCGGATAGATCCGCTCGACGAATCCTGCGGATGAACCGGCGCCCACCGCTTTGGGAAAAATGTCAGAGCTTCGGCGCCTGGCCTGCCGGCGCAATCCCGGTCCCGGCCATGCCACAATGACGGCGTTGCGCGCCGCCGCCGCGGTGGCAAAGCGGCGCGCCGTTTTTGCAGGAAGACACGCATGTCCGCATCGCTGAAAATTGGATTGATGGGTTACGGATTCGCAGGCGCGACGTTTCATGCACCGGTGATCGAGCACTGCGGCCGCGCCAGCGTCGCCGCCATCGCGACCGGCAGACCCGAGACCGCGCTCGCCGACTATCCGCACGCGAAAGTGGTGGCCGATCTCGACGCGTTGCTCGCGCTCCCGGAGATCGACTGCGTGGTTATCGCCACGCCGAACGACACGCACTTCGATCTCGCGCGCCGTACGCTCGAAGCAGGCAAGCATGTGGTGGTCGACAAGCCGGTTACGCTGAGCGCCGCCGACGCTCGCACGCTCGCCAACATTGCACTCGCGCGGGGCAAGCTGTTCGTGCCGTTCCACAACCGTCGCTGGGACGGCGATTTCATGACCGTCCGCGATCTGCTCGCGAGCGGCGAGTTGGGACGCCTCACGCACTATGAATCGCATTTCGACCGGTTCCGGCCCGAAGTGCGTCAGCGTTGGCGCGAGGAAGCGTCGCGCGGCGGCGGGCTGCTGTTCGATCTCGGACCGCACCTGATCGACCAGGCGCTGGCGTTGTTCGGCGCGCCGCAGACCGTGTCCGGGACCGTACGCACCCATCGCGATGACGCGAGCGCGCCTGACTACGTGCATATCCAGCTGGGCTACGGCGGGTTCGAAGTCGTGTTGCACGCCAGCGCGCTGACGGCGATCGTCGCGCCGAGGTTCGCCATTCACGGCACGCGCGGCAGTTACGTAAAGTACGGTCTCGACACGCAGGAAGACCAGTTGAAAGCCGGCTTGCGTCCGGGCGACGAGGGCTTCGCGGCGGGCAATGCCGCAGGCACGTTGCGCGTGCTGGAGGGCGACCGCGAAGTGGAGCGCGAATTGCCGACGCGCAATGGCGATTATGCGGGCTTCTACATCGCGCTCGCCGAGGCGATCCAGCACGGCGTGAAATTTCCGGTGAGCTCGCAAGATGCCGTCGACGTGATGACCATCATCGAACTGGCGGCGCGCAGTTCCGACGAAGGCGTCCGCCTGCCATTCCAGCGGGTTCGTTGAACGGCGTTACAGGCTATTCAGGTGTTGCCGGCGCGGCGCAAAGTGCCGCGCCGGCAATGCTGACAAAGCGGAAAGCAATATAACGTTACAAAAGAGCGGGCCGTCCGGGTCAGCGCTCGTCTGCCGTGATCCGTTGCTACGCCTGTAGCAACGCAAAACCACAACGACTTCACGGAGAGTTCATGTCACGTCCCATCCGCGCCCTCGCCGCATGCGCATTACTGAGTTCGCTCGCCGCCTGTGTGGTAGCACCGCAGACCGAGCCGGCGCCGCGTCCAAGCCCGCAACAGATCGCCGATAAACGCCTGCATCAGGTCGACGGCCGTATCGACAATCTGAGCCGCCGTATCGACAATCGCGTCAATCAAGGCTATTACCCGCCGCCGCAAGGCGATGCATTGCATCATCGGCTGGATGTGATCCGGCGCGAGGCGCACGAGATGGCCGGGCAACATGGCGGCGGCTTATCCCCCGACGAACAGCGCGTGCTGAACCAGGAACTGGACGGCGCGGCGCATGCGATCGGAGAGTAAGGGCGAATAAGGACGAATCAGGGCGAACGAGGACGAATGACGGCGAATAAACCGTTCATTTGACAAGCCTCCGGCCCTCGCGTACATTCGCCGCACGCGTCGGGAGAGCGCGCGGGCCGCTGATTTTCGCAGGCCGCGCCGCCGAAGGGGCACACCCGCAAACTCTCAGGCAAAAGGACCGAACGCGTCGAAAGACCGGCCGCCAGGTAACACACGCAACATCAAGGCGCCGTTTTTCGCACTCTGGAGAGCGGCAGTAGCCGTCTGCATCGCAATGCGTGCAGTCCGGCAAGCTGCCCACCGAAGGGGCGCGCGTTCCGCCGTGACGAATCAACGTCGCCGCGGCAGCGCAATCTCTCAGGTATCGAGGACAGAGGGGCCATGCAGAACCACGCTCGCAGCCAGCAGGCCGCGAGGCGCGGCTCTGCATGGCCTTTTTTGTTTCGCGAGACGCCCGAGGCCCCATGACCGAACTCAAACACACTCCGCTCAACGCCACCCATCGCGCGCTCAACGCTCGCATGGTCGATTTCGGCGGCTGGGACATGCCCGTCAACTACGGGTCGCAGATCGACGAACACCGCGCGGTGCGTACCGACGCCGGCATGTTCGACGTCTCGCACATGTGCGTCATCGACTTCACCGGGGAACGCGTGCGCGGGTTCTTCGAGCATGCGCTCGCCAACAACGTCGCGAAGCTGCAAACGCCTGGGCGCGCGCTGTACTCGTGCCTGCTGAACGCGGACGGCGGCGTCATCGACGACCTGATCGTCTATTACTTCGCCGAAGATCATTTCCGCGTGGTGGTCAACGCAGGCACCGCCGACAAAGACATCGCGTGGTTCAAGCAGCTCAACGAAGGCGGCTTTGGTCTGACCATCACGCCGCGCCGCGATCTCGCGATCGTCGCCGTGCAAGGTCCGAACGCGCGTGAGAAGGTTTGGCAAACCGTCCCGGCCATCCGCTCTGCCACCGAAACACTCAAGCCCTTTAACGCCGCGCGCGTCGAATCGACACCGTTCGGCGAATTGACCGTTGCACGCACCGGGTACACCGGCGAAGACGGCTTCGAGATCATCGTCCCGGCCGATCACGTCGTCGCGTTGTGGAACGCGCTCCAAGCACAGGGCGTGCGCCCGGCGGGTCTCGGCGCGCGCGACACGCTCCGTCTCGAAGCCGGCATGAACCTGTACGGCCAGGATATGGACGACAACATCTCGCCGCTCGACGCCGGTCTCGCGTGGACCGTCGACCTGACCTCCGCGCGCGACTTCGTCGGCAAGAACCGGCTGGAAGCGGACGGCTCGCGCGCGGCGTTCGTCGGTCTGATCCTGCTGAAGGAGAACGGCAAGGCCGCAGGCGTGCTGCGCGCGCATCAGAAGGTCGTCACGCCGCACGGCGAAGGCGAAATCACCAGCGGCACCTTCTCCCCGACCATGCAGGAATCCATCGCCTTCGCGCGGGTGCCGAAAGGCGTGCAACCGGGCGACACGGTTCATGTTCAGATTCGTGACAAATCCGTGCCCGCAAGCGTGGTAAAACTGCCGTTCGTGCGCAACGGCAAAGTACTCGCAGTGAGTTGAACCATTGTTAGCAGCCGGCGCGTGCGTCCTTTTCCCAGTTTTTAGTCCATATCGAATCACACCGCATAGGAGCATCCGATGAGCATCCCGGCCGATCTGAAATACACCGAATCGCACGAGTGGGTCCGCACCGAGGCGGACGGCACGCTGACGGTCGGCATCACCGACCACGCGCAGGAAGCGCTCGGCGACATCGTCTTCTTCGAAGTACAGGAACTGGGCAAGACCGTCACGGCCGGCGATACCGTCGCCGTGATCGAATCGGTCAAAGCCGCTTCGGACATTTACGCGCCGGTTTCCGGCGAAATCATTGAAGCGAACACCGCCGTTGCCGACACGCCCGATTCGGTCAACAGCGCCCCGTATGAAAGCTGGCTCTTCAAGATCAAGCCGGCCTCGGACGCAGCACAGGATCGTTTGATCGACGCGGGCGCGTACTCGAAGTCGATCGGCGCCTGATCCACTTTTATATAACCCGACAGGTGCGGCGCGTCCCTCGCGAAACACACAGGACCGCGCCCTGAAGAAAATCCCTTTGGGGATGCTCCTTCAGGAGACCTTGCGCACAGCGCCAGGTTTCGAACGGTCCAGCACGGACAGCCGCACCGCCAGGAACACCATGAAGCTCGAACACCCGGATCGTCTGATGAACCGCACTCCTCTCTCGCTCGCCGCGCTCGAAGTGCATGACGCCTTCGCTGAACGGCATATCGGCCCGGATGCGGCCGACCAGGAAGCGATGCTCGAAGCCCTGGGCTTCACGTCGCGCGCCGCGCTGATCGACGCCGTCATTCCAAAGACGATCCGCCGCACCGAACCGCTGCCGCTCGGCCCCTTCGCACAGCCTAAGAGCGAAGCAGAAGCGCTTGCCGCGCTGCGCGAACTCGCGGACAAGAACCAGGTGTTCCGCTCGTACATCGGGCAGGGGTACTACAACGCCCACACGCCGACGGTGATCTTGCGTAACGTCCTCGAGAATCCCGCGTGGTACACGGCGTACACGCCGTATCAGCCGGAAATCTCGCAAGGCCGCCTCGAAGCGCTGTTGAACTTCCAGCAAATGATCGTCGATCTGACAGGTCTCGCGATCTCGAACGCGTCGCTGCTCGACGAAGCCACCGCCGCAGCTGAAGCAATGACGCTGCTGCAACGCGTGGGCAAGCCGAAGTCGAACGTATTCTTCGTCGCTGACGACGTGCTGCCGCAAACCATTGAAGTGGTGAAAACGCGCGCCACGCCGGTCGGCATCGAAGTGAAAGTGGGCCCCGCAGCGGAAGCCGCGAACGCAAATGCATTTGGCGTGCTGCTGCAATATCCGGGCGTGAACGGCGACGTGCGGGACTATCGCGCGCTGACCGAGGCGATCCACGCAGCGGGCGGCCACGTGGTGGTCGCCGCCGACCTGCTCGCGCTGACCGTCCTTACGCCGCCGGGCGAGTGGGGCGCGGACGTGGCCGTTGGCAACACGCAGCGCTTTGGTGTGCCGGTCGGTTTCGGCGGCCCGCATGCGGCCTACCTCGCCGTGCGCGACGAATTCAAGCGCCAGATGCCGGGCCGTCTCGTCGGGGTGACCGTCGACGCGCAAGGCAATCCCGCGCTGCGTCTCGCGCTGCAAACGCGCGAACAGCACATTCGTCGCGAGAAAGCGACGTCGAACGTATGTACGGCGCAAGCGCTGCTCGCGATCATGGCCAGCATGTATGCGGTGTACCACGGCCCGCGCGGTCTCAAGACAATCGCGTTGCGCGTGAACCGCATCGCCTCGTTGCTCGCCGAAGGTGCGAAGCAGCTTGGCTACACGCTCGTCAACGAAACGTTCTTCGATACGCTCACGTTCGACACCGGCGCACGCACGCAAGCGTTGCACGACGCGGCCAAAGCGAAGCGCATCAATCTGCGCCGCGTGAGCGACACGCAAGTCGGTGTGTCGATCGACGAAACGACATCGCGCCGCGATCTCGGCGATCTGCTGGCTGTGTTCGCTCAAGCCGCGGGTGCGAAAGACGCGCCGCAAGTCGACACGCTCGACGCCGCGATCTCGGCGTCCAGCACGGCCTCGGTGCCGGCCGCGCTCGAACGCACGAGCACGTATCTCACGCATCACGTATTCAACCGTCATCATTCGGAAACGGAAATGCTGCGCTATCTGCGCAGCCTGTCGGATAAGGATCTCGCGCTCGACCGGTCGATGATCCCGCTCGGTTCGTGCACGATGAAGCTGAACGCGACGTCGGAAATGCTGCCGGTCACGTGGCCCGAGTTCGGCCAGATTCATCCGTTCGCACCGGCTGAGCAAACCGTCGGCTACCGCGAAATGATCGATCAGCTCGAAGAAATGCTGGTCGCCGCAACCGGCTACGCAGCGGTTTCGCTGCAACCGAACGCGGGCTCGCAAGGCGAATACGCCGGCCTGTTGATCATCCACGCATATCATGCGTCGCGCGGCGAAGCGCATCGCAACGTCTGCCTGATTCCAGCTTCGGCGCACGGCACGAACCCGGCGTCGGCGCAAATGGCCGGCATGCAGGTCGTGGTCGTTGCGTGCGACGCGCAAGGCAACGTCGACGTCGAAGATCTGAAGAAGAAGGCCGACCAGCACGCCGACAAGCTCGCGGCGATCATGATCACGTATCCATCCACGCATGGCGTGTTCGAACAGAACGTCCGCGAAATTTGCGAGATCGTGCATGCGCGCGGCGGTCAGGTCTATGTGGACGGCGCGAACATGAACGCGATGGTCGGCTTGACCGCGCCGGGCCAGTTCGGCGGCGACGTCTCGCACCTGAATCTGCACAAGACCTTCTGCATTCCGCACGGCGGCGGCGGACCGGGCGTCGGTCCGGTTGCGGTCGGCGCGCATCTCGCGCCGTTCCTGCCGAACCAGATTTCGTCGGGCTACGAACGCGCGCCCAACGGTATTGGCGCAGTGTCGGGCGCACCGTACGGCTCGGCGTCGATCCTGCCGATCTCGTGGATGTACATCGCGATGATGGGCGCGAAAAACCTCACCGCCGCGACCGAGACCGCGATCCTCAATGCGAACTACGTCGCGAAGAAACTCGCGCCGCACTATCCGGTGCTGTATTCGGGCCCGGGCGGACTCGTCGCGCATGAGTGCATTCTGGATCTGCGTCCGATCAAGGAAACCAGCGGCATCACTGTGGACGACGTCGCGAAGCGCCTCGCCGACTACGGCTTCCATGCGCCCACCATGAGCTTTCCGGTGCCGGGCACGCTGATGGTCGAGCCGACCGAATCGGAATCGAAGGAAGAACTCGACCGCTTCATCGAAGCGATGATCGCGATTCGTAACGAAATTCGCGCTGTGGAAGAAGGCCGCTCGGACCGGGAAGACAATCCGCTGAAGCACGCCCCGCACACGGCTGCAGTCGTCATCGCGGACGAGTGGAAGCATGCGTACGCGCGCGAAACCGCCGCCTATCCGCTGCCCACGCTGATCGCGAAGAAGTACTGGCCGCCGGTCGGCCGCGCGGACAACGTCTATGGCGATCGCAACCTGTTCTGCTCGTGCGTGCCGGTTGCGGATTACGAGTAACACCCGGCCGTCGCCGCGCGCCGCCCGCAGCCTGTAGCGTGCGGTGCACGGTTCTGTCGCTGGAGGCCGCAAACGGCTAACATCACACACCGAATCAGCCCAACGAGGAGTTTCGCATGGTGCGAAAGGTGCGATTGATGCAAAGCCCGGCCGGGGCAACGCGAGTCCCAACGTGGCGGCACGCATGCGCATGCGTGCTTGCCGGCGCAGCCGTGTTGCTGCCGCTTCGGCATGCGCAGGCGGCAATGAATTTTTGCGCAGCGCCCGCCTGGCAAACCAGCGAGCGCACGAATGCCGATCCCGGCGTCAAGGCATTGGTGAGCAATGTGCTCGCGCATCTGAACGACAAGCCTCACGCGCTAGCCAAACTGCACACAGAAGGCACCCTGCCGCACGAGGGCATCTACGATCAGAGCGTCGAAGCCGAGAAGGATCTCGACCTGTTGCGGGACGCGGCGCTCGCATGGCGCGCCACCAGCGACGACCGGTATCTGAAGCTGGTCGACCGTTTGCTGTACGCCTGGGTCACGACCTATCAGCCGAGCTTCAATCCAATCGACGAAACGCACTTCGAAGGGCTGATCCTCGCGTATGACATGACCGCGAGTGCGCTGCCTGTGAAAACGCGCAACGCGTCGATGGCGTTTCTGACGAAGCTCGCGAACGGCTACATCGCCGACATCGACGACCAGCCGCGTCCTTTGAAAGGCACTTACCGGAACAACTGGCAAAGTCATCGGATCAAACTGATAGCCATGGCGGCTTTCACGCTCGACAACCGCAAAATGATCAATGCGGCGCAGCGTCTCTTTGCCGAGCATATTGGCGACAACATCGAGCCGGACGGCTCCACGATCGATTTCAGCGAACGTGACGCGCTGCACTATGTCACTTACGATCTGCAGCCGCTCGTCACCGCCGCGCTCGCCGCCCGCCGCCACAACCGCAACTGGCTGCCGGAGAAGGGTGCGAACGGCGCGTCGCTGCAAGCCGCGCTGAACTGGCTCTCGCCGTACGCGGAGGGCAGCAAGACGCATGAGGAATTCGTGCATTCGAGCGTCGCATTCGACGCAAAACGCCGCGAAGCCGGCTTGCCCGGCTACTCGGGTCAGTGGGACCCGAAGAACGCGACGGAACTGTTTCATCTGGCGGCGCGTCTCGACGGACGCTATACGCCGATTGCGCTGCGGCTTGCGCCGACGCCACCCGCGTGGCTCGCCGTGTGTTTGCCGATGCCGGCGCGCTAAACCAACTTTTATCAGCAGGGAGCAGTAATGGCAGTCAGCGTGTTCGATCTCTTCAAAATCGGCATTGGTCCGTCAAGTTCGCATACGGTCGGGCCGATGCGCGCGGCGCTGATGTTCGCCCAAGGGCTCGAACGCGATGGGCTGCTGCCGAACACCGCGTCGGTGAAAGTGGATCTTTACGGGTCGCTCGGCGCAACAGGCAAAGGGCACGGCACGGATCGCGGCGTAATGCTCGGTCTGATGGGCGACGCGCCCGACACAGTGGACCCCGACACGATCGCGCAACGGCTAGAAGCCGTGCGCACCACGCGCAAGCTTGCACTGCTCGGCACGCATGAAGTGCCGTTCGTGCAGAAGGATCACATCTCGTTCTACCGGCAAGCGCTGCCCGAACATCCGAACGGGCTCAAGCTGCGCGCGTTCGACGCGCAAGGCGAGACGCTGCGCGAATCGACGTATCTGTCGGTGGGCGGCGGCTTCGTGGTGACGGCCGGCGCACCGAACACCAAGGTTCTCGCCGCCGTCGACCAATTGCCGCACTCGTTTCGCACCGGCAACGAATTGCTCGCGCTGTGCGGATCGACCGGTAAAAGCATCGCGCAATTGATGTGGGAAAACGAGCGGGTCTGGCACACGGAAGAGGAGACCCGCGCAGGCCTTCTGAAGATCTGGGACGTGATGCAGTCATGCGTGTCGCGAGGCTGCGGCATCAACAATCCGGACGCGGACGGCAATCTGCCCGGCCCGTTTCAGGTGAAGCGCCGCGCGCCCCAGTTGTATCGAGCGCTATCGGGCAACCCTGAGCTTGCGCTGCGCGATCCGCTGTCGATGATCGACTGGATCAATCTCTACGCAATCGCGGTCAACGAAGAAAACGCGGCCGGCGGCCGCGTCGTCACCGCGCCCACCAACGGCGCCGCCGGCATCATTCCCGCGGTGCTCCATTACTACACGCGGTTTATGCCCGGCTCGAACCAGCAAGGCGTGATCGACTTCCTGATGACGGCGGCTGCGATCGGCATTCTGTACAAGTTGAACGCGTCGATTTCCGGCGCCGAAGTCGGCTGCCAGGGCGAGGTCGGCGTCGCCTGCTCGATGGCTGCCGGCGCACTCGCCGCCGTGATGGGCGGCACGCCGAAGCAGGTCGAAAACGCGGCGGAAATCGGCATGGAGCACAACCTCGGGCTGACGTGCGATCCGGTCGGCGGCATGGTGCAGATTCCGTGCATCGAGCGCAATGCAATGGCGTCGGTGAAAGCCGTCAACGCGGCGCGCATGGCACTGCGCGGCGACGGCAGTCATTACGTGTCGCTCGATTCGGTCATCAAGACCATGCGCGAAACCGGCGCGGATATGAAGACGAAGTACAAGGAAACGTCGCGCGGCGGTCTGGCGGTGAATATCGTCGAATGTTGATGCTTGACTGCAGGATGTCCGTTGCCGATCGTTGATCGGCAACGCGGCGTGTTGCGAAGTGAACGAGACGCGGGCCCCAGGGTCCGCGTTTTTTGTTTGCACGTTTGCATGTTTGCTAGCCGCGCCCGTTGTGTGAGCGCCCGTTGCGCTGCGCCGTGACACCGGGTGCGCTCCCAGCGTAAGCTGTCGGGGCGCCGGTCGGCCGATCACGCAGTCGATACCGACGCAACCGCACTCATGCACTGTCTGGAGGCCTCATCGCAATGTCGCAGCCGAATGCTCCCGTTTCCGATACTGCCGCCGCTCGAACCACTGGCGCGCGCCTTGTTGTCGACGCTTTGCTCACCCACGGTGTCGAACGTGTCTTCTGCGTGCCCGGTGAAAGTTTTCTCGCCGTGCTCGATTCATTGCACGACGAAACGGAGCGCATCCAGACCATTGTCTGCCGTCACGAAGCGGCGGCCGCGAACATGGCGGAAGCGATCGGAAAGCTGACCGGGCGCGCTGGCGTCGCGCTCGTCACGCGAGGACCGGGCGCGACGCACGCATCGATTGGTGTGCACACCGCGTTTCAGGACTCCACGCCGATGATCCTGCTGATTGGTCAGTGCGCGCGCGAGCATCTCGATCGCGAGGCTTTCCAGGAGATCGACTATCGGCGCATGTTCGGTCAGATGGCGAAATGGGTCGCGCAGATCGACGATCCGAAGCGCATTCCCGAATATCTGAGTCATGCCTTCTACACGGCGACTTCCGGTCGGCCGGGGCCCGTAGTGCTGTCTTTGCCCGAAGACGTGTTGAGCGATGCATGCGACGCCGTACCGGGCGCGCCGCGATATCAGCGCGTGGCTGCGTCGCCCTCAACCGCGCAGATCGGCAAGCTGCGCGAATTGCTGGAGAGCGCGCAACGGCCAATGGTGATAGCAGGCGGAAGCGGTTGGACGCCCGCGGCCTGCGCGGACTTGCAACGCTTCGTCGAGAACTGGCAATTGCCTGTCGGCCTTGCGTTCCGCTTCCAGGACACGCTCGATAACGAGCATCCGAACTATGCCGGCGACGTGGGACTCGGCATCAATCCGGCGCTGGCCCAGCGGATCCGCGATGCCGACCTGCTGCTCGCGCTGGGTCCTCGCCTCGGCGAAGCCACGACGAACGGTTATACGTTGCTCGACATTCCCAAGACGAAGCAGACACTGGTTCACGTGCACCAAGGCGCGGAAGAGCTGGGGCGGGTGTATGCCGCCGATCTGCCCATCGTGTCCGGCATGCCTGAACTTGCGGCCGCGCTCGCGGCGTTGGAACCCTCCACCCGTACGCTGACGTGGGCGGGCGCGGCGGAAGAAGCGCATCGCGCGTATCTCGAGTGGCGCAAACCTCGGCCCATTCCAGGCGACGTACAAATGGGCGAAGTGATCCAGCAACTTCGCGCGCATCTTCCCGATGACGCAATACTGACCAACGGCGCCGGCAATTACGCGACGTGGTTGCATCGACACTTTTCGTATCGTCAATACCGCTCTCAACTTGCGCCTACGAGTGGCGCAATGGGCTACGGCGTACCGGCGGCGATCGCGGCGAAGTCGCTCTATCCGCAACGCGCGGTGGTCGCGCTGGCGGGCGACGGCTGCTTCATGATGGCCGCGCAGGAACTCGCGACGGCGATGCAATACGACCTGCATGTGCTGTTCATCGTCGTGAACAACGGTCACTTCGGCACGATCCGCATGCATCAGGAGCGGCACTATCCGAATCGCGTACACGGCACCGGGCTCACGAATCCGGACTTCGCGGCATTCGCGCGATCGTTCGGCGCGCACGGCGAAACCGTCGAACGCACCGAAGATTTTCTGCCGGCGTTACAGCGTTCATTGGAGGCGAAATGCGCGGCGGTGATAGAGATCCGTATGCCGCAGGAGGCGAGCACGCCCGGCGCGACTTTGGAGCAGATTCGGGAGCAGGGAAGGAAGTTGCGCGGGGAGTAAGCGCAACGGTGCGGGGGAAAAGCACCTTCCACGACAATCCATAAAAAACCCCGCCGAAGCGGGGTCTTCAAGATCGGATCGATCTGCAAAGAAAGGCTTACTTGCCGCCAACGCTTTGCAGGGTCGTCCACTTGCCGTCGACAACCTTGTACAGCGTGATGCCGCCGTTCTTCAGATCGCCCTTGGCGTCGTACGAGAGGTTCGACGACGTCACAGCCGGCATCGACGTCTTGGCGAGCACCGGCAGGTACTTGGCCGGGTCCGTCGAGTTCGCCTTCTTCATTGCCGCGAACATGGCCATTGCGCCGTCGTAAGCGTACGGCGAGTACGTTTGCACGTCTTCGTTGAAGCGCTTCTTGTACTTGGCGACGTAGTCCTTGCCGCCCGGCATTTCTTCCAGCGGCAGGCCGGCGAGCGATGCCACCGTGCCGTTCGCCGCGTCACCCGCGATCTGGATGAACGTCGGCGTGTGAACCATTTCGCCGCCCATCAGCGGCGCCTTGATGCCGAGCGCCTTCATCTGCTTGACCATGGGTGCTGCTTGCGAATCCGCGCCGCCGTAATAGATCAGGTCCGGATTGGCTGCCTTCAGCTTGGTCAGGATCGACTTGAAGTCCACGGCCTTGTCGTTCGTGTATTCACGATCGACGATCGTGCCGCCCGCTGCCTTCGCCGCCTTCTCGAACTGATCCGCCAGACCCTGGCCATAAGCCGTGCGGTCGTCGACGATCACGATCTTCTTCACGCCAAGCGTCTTGACCGCGAACGTGCCCGCGACCGAACCTTGCTGCGTGTCGGACGTCATCATGCGGAACGTGGTCTTGAAACCTTGTTGCGTGTATTCAGGCGCCGTTGCCATTGCGATTTCGGGAATGCCAGCGTTCGCGTAGATGCGCGAAGCCGGGATCGTGGTGCCCGAGTTGAAGTGGCCGAGCATGCCCTTGATGCCGTCGTCCACCAGCTTCTGCGCGACGGTGGTGCCGGTGCGCGGGTCAGCCTGGTCGTCTGCCGAGTCGAGCACGAAGCGAACGGGCTTGCCGCCGATCACAGGCTTCGTTGCGTTCATGTCTTCCACAGCCAGCGTGATGCCGTTCTGGAAATCTTTGCCGTAGTGCGCCTGCGCGCCCGTCATCGGACCGGCGAAACCGATCTTCACGTCGTCCGTCGATTGAGCGTTGGCCGTCCCCGCCAGCGACATCGCCGCAACCAGTGCTGCGCCTGCCAGCTGTGTCATCTTGTGTTGCATATCTTCTCCTTGGTACCAGGTGTGGATGGAGCGGCTTTCGGGATCGCCGTTACCGCTTCCGTTCTAATGACCGCCCCCAAATCCTGGCGCATCGCGCCAGGCCCCCCGAGGGGGCGCAAGAAAACTTGGGGCGGCCCGGCGTTTTCTTGCCAGTAATCGATGAGGTTCGCTCAACCGATCGTCATCAAATTCGCATTACCACCGGCAGCTGCCGTGTTCACGCTGACCGAGCGCTCCGTCAACAGACGCTCGAGCGCATAGTCTTCGTCGCCGCTCTCCAGCGCACGCGACGCGACGCCTTGCACCGACACAATCGGTCCGGGACGCTTCGCGACTTCCTTCACGAGCGTCAGCAATTCGTCGCTGTCGCCTTCGAACAAAACGGCGTCGAACGGCGTCTCCGCGTTCTTGCGCACGCTCGCATAAGACTTCAGCGATGCGGGCAACTGCGTCACCAATTGTTCCCCAGCCGCGCCTTCGAACAACGCTCGATTTCCCGTAGCCAGCACGGCGGCAAACTGCGCGCGCGCACCGCTCGCGGTCGATGCGATACACAACACCGTGCCGCGCGCACCCAGCGTGTAAGTGTTGCGCTCGCCAGTCGGCCCCGACAACACCGCGGTCGCGCCAGCCGGCATATGCGACAGATAACCGTCGCAACGCGCAGCAAGTTGAGGCTCGCGCTCGGCAATCAGCCAGTCGCGCAACGCCGTCAGCGCGGCGGACGGATTGTCGCCTTTTTCGGCTGCTTGCGGTACATCTACGATCAGCGCCTGCGCGAGCGACTTCGGCAAGCCCGCCGGACGCGTCGCGAGCAAACGCTGGAGATACAACGCGCCGCCGGCCTTCGGCCCCGTACCCGACAAACCTTCGCCGCCGAAGGGCTGCACGCCCACCACCGCGCCGATCACGTTGCGATTTACGTAGATGTTGCCGACATGCGCACGGCTGATCACGTGAGCAATGGTTTCGTCGATGCGCGTATGGATACCGAGCGTCAGGCCATAACCCGTCGTGCGGATCTGCTCGAGCAGCGTGTCGAGCTGGCTGCGGCGGTACCGCACCACATGCAGCACGGGCCCGAACACCTCGCGCTTCAATTCGTCGATGCTGTCGAGCTCGATGAGCGTCGGCGGCACGAACGTGCCTTGCGCGCAACCCTCCGGCATCGGCAGTTGCTCGACCTTGCGGCCCTTCTCACGCATTGCCGCGATATGCGCGTCGATGCCGCGCTTCGCGTCAACGTCGATCACCGGGCCGACGTCGGTCGACAGGCGATCCGGATTGCCCACCGTCAGTTCGCGCATCGCCCCCGTCAGCATTTCGAGCGTGCGGTCCGCAACGTCGTCCTGCAAACAGAGAACGCGCAGCGCCGAACAACGTTGACCGGCCGAATCGAACGACGACTGCATCACGTCCGCCACGACCTGTTCTGCGAGCGCCGACGAATCGACGATCATCGCGTTCTGACCACCTGTTTCGGCGATCAGCGGAATCGGTTTGCCTTCCGGGTCGAGACGGCCCGACAGCGTCTTGTTGATGAGACGCGCGACTTCGGTCGAACCGGTGAACATGACCGCACGCGTGCGCGGGTCGGCGACGAGCGCGGCACCCACCGTTTCGCCATCGCCCGGCAGCAATTGCACGGCACCGGCAGGCACGCCGGCTTCGCGCAGAATGCGGACGGCCTGGGCGGCGATCAGCGGCGTTTGCTCAGCCGGCTTCGCGAGCACGGTGTTGCCGGCCGCGAGCGCGGCGGCCACCTGGCCCATGAAAATCGCGAGCGGGAAATTCCACGGGCTGATACACACAACAGGTCCAAGCGGACGATGCGTGTCGTTCGAAAATTCGCTGCGAATCTGAGTCGAGTAGTAGCGCAGGAAGTCGATCGCTTCGCGAATTTCCGACACCGCGTTCGCGAGCGATTTGCCCGCTTCGCGCACCACGAGGCCCATCAGCGTATGCATCTGCGCTTCGAGCAGATCGGCGGCACGCGCGAGGCAATCGGCACGCGCTTCTACGGGAGTTGCTTGCCAGATCGGCGCTGCAGCAACCGCGTGCGCCAATGCGGCGCTCACATGTTCAGCGCTCGCTTCGACCACCGTGCCGACGAGGTCGCGATGGTCCGCCGGATTGCGCACGTCGCGCGCATTGCCCAGAACGATCTGATCGTCGGCCAGCATCGGCGCGGCGCGCCACGGATGATTCGCGCTCGCCAGCAACGCCGACGACAACGACGCCAGACGATGCTCGTTCGACAGATCGAGACCCATCGAATTGAGACGCTCCGCGCCGTACAGATTGCGCGGCAGCGGAATCTTTGCGTGCGGCGCACCGAGCGGAACGATCTTCGACGCTTCTTCGACCGGATCGGCGATCAGATCCTGGATCGCGACGTTTTCATCGGCGATGCGATTGACGAACGACGTGTTCGCGCCGTTCTCCAGCAGACGTCGCACGAGATACGCGAGCAGCGTTTCGTGCGTGCCGACCGGTGCATACACGCGGCACGGACGGTTCAGCTTGCCTGCGGACAGCGGGCCCGTCACTTCTTCGTAAAGCGGCTCGCCCATGCCGTGCAGGCACTGGAACTCGTACTGACCAGGATAGTAGTTGTTGCCCGCGAGGTGATAGATCGCCGACAGCGTGTGCGCGTTGTGCGTGGCGAATTGCGGGTACACCGCGTCGGGCGCGCCGAGCAGCTTCTTCGCGCATGCGAGATACGACACGTCCGTATAGATCTTGCGCGTGTAGACCGGATAGCCTTCGAGGCCATCCACTTGCGCACGCTTGATTTCGGTGTCCCAGTACGCACCCTTCACGAGGCGCACCATGATGCGGTGACGGCTGCGGCGCGCGAGGTCGACAATGTATTCGATCACGAACGGGCAGCGCTTCTGATAAGCCTGCACCACAAAACCGATACCGTTCCAACCGGCGAGCTCCGGATCGAAGCACAGCGCTTCCAGGAGATCGAGCGAGATTTCGAGGCGGTCGGCTTCTTCGGCGTCGATATTCAGGCCGATGTCGTAACGGCGCGCGAGGATCGCAAGCGAACGCACACGCGGCAGCAACTCGCTCATCGTGCGCTCCTGCTGCGAGCGCGAGTAACGCGGATGCAGTGCGGAGAGCTTGATCGAGATGCCCGGACCTTCGTAGATGCCGCGGCCGCCAGCCGCCTTGCCGATCGCGTGGATCGCCTGCTCATACGACGCGTAGTAACGCTGCGCGTCCGTTTCGGTCGTCGCCGCTTCGCCGAGCATGTCGTACGAGTAACGGAAACCGCGCGCTTCGTATTTGCGGCTGTTCGCCAGCGCTTCTGAAATGTTCTCGCCGGTGACGAACTGCTCGCCCATCAGGCGCATCGCCATGTCCACGCCCTTGCGGATCAGCGGCTCGCCGCCCTTGCCGATCAGCCGCGTAAGCGCCGACGAGAGGTTCGTCTCGCTGTTGGTCGTGACCAGCTTGCCGGTGATCATCAAGCCCCAGGTCGCAGCGTTGACGAACAGCGACGGCGCCTGGCCGACGTGCGATTTCCAGTCGCCCTTGCTGATCTTGTCGCGGATCAGCGCGTCGCGCGTCGCGCGATCGGGAATACGCAACAGGGCTTCGGCGAGGCACATCAGTGCGACACCTTCCTGGCTCGACAGCGAAAATTCGTGAATCAGCCCTTCGACGCCGCCGCCCTTACTCTTGCCGCGCAGCGTTTCGACGAGCTTCGCGGCGAGCGCTTGCACGTCGCCCGCGAGATTGGCCGGCAAGCGCGCCTGACCCAGCAGGAACGGCACGCATTCCGGCTCCGGCCGGCGATATGCCGCCGTGATTGCCGCGCGCAACACCGATTGCGGTTGCACGTTCTGCGCGAAGTCGAGGAACGGGTGCGCCGCACCGTCCTCGTCCGGTTCGACCGACGCGCCGTCAGCCATGTCGGCGGAACCTGCCACGCCCGACAGTTCCGGCGGCAGTTGTCCCTGCTCGATCTTTTCGAGGTACGCAAAAATCGCCTGCTTGATCAGCCAGTGCGGAGTGCGTTCGAGGCGGGTGGCGGCATCTCGCAGCCGGGAACGCAGGAGGTCGTCGACCTTGACGCCAAGGGTGGTGCTAGCCATGTTTCCTTCTTCGGATACCAGACGAAATGCTGGCGAAAGACAAAAGTTGGCCGAATCGTACGCCTCCCAATAAAAAGGTGCAACCGGCATAGCGAAACGGTTGCACCTTGTCGAATCCCTTGCCCAGCACGGCTTTCCGGCCAGTCTTCGTGAAAGCGCGAAGGTCGGTAAGGATCGGTATTTTCCCTGGCCAGATTTCTTTTCTTCGAGCCCTTATCAAACCTGCAGGCGCGCCGTTATAGAGGACATAGCGGGCGCGGGGTCATGCGCGCACAAAAACGGTACGGGGTGAGGACAAGCGAAATGGAAAAGTGGCTGGTCGTATTAGGCATTTGGGCGATGTGCGCAACCTGCGCTGTGCTGTTTATCCGCGGCGCGACGGGCGGCTCAGACAAACGTGATGCGTCCGAAGGTCGGGGACGCGCGACGTCGGCCGCATCATCCGGTGACGCGCAGGCGGCATTGAACGATTGAGCGCAGCGGCGGCAGCGATTAGCTGCGCGGTGTCAACGGATGCCTGGCCTGGCTGGCTTGCCGCGGGCGGATTGGCGGCGGGTCTGCCAGGTCTGCCGGCCGTTCCCGCCGGGAAGTGACAAGTGAACACTGTGAGATCCACCATGCTTTGTTCCAGCGACTACAGATCTTCCGCTCGCTATCGACAACTCGCGGCACGCGGCGCGCACGTTTCGTCGCGAGCATCGGCGGTGTTGGGTACGCGGACACGCACGCGCGCCGCGACTTCCGCCGCAAGCTATTCGAACACGGTCCGAGCGCGCGCCCGGAGCGCGCGCAGCCGCTGTCGATAGTGATTGTTTGCTGATCCGAGTCGCGCCGACGCAAACCGGCAGCAGAGACGCCGGCTCAAATATCGAGCGGGTCGACTTCGAGGTTCCAGCGAAGCACGCCCTTCAACCCGCGCAATAACGGCTGCCACGCGCGCAACATGGCCTGCAGCGCCGCGCGCGACGCACTTTCTATCAGCAACTGCGCGCGGTGGACGTGCATCACCTTGACGATGGTGAGCGGCACCGCGTCGTAGACGGTCACGCGTTCGGCAGCCGCAATGCCCGTCAATTCGGCTGCGGCCTGCTGCAGAAAAGCGAGCGCAGCCTCGAGCGTGCGGCCTTCCGCACGCAGCAACGCCTGATATACGAACGGCGGCAAATGCGCGTCGCGCCGCTCGGCCAGCGTCGAATTGGCGAAGCCGACGTAATCGTGGCGCCCAAGCGCGTGATAAAGCGCATGGCGCGGATACCGCGTCTGCACCAGCACCTCACCTGGCAAACCCGCGCGGCCGGCGCGGCCGCTGACTTGCATCAGTTGCGCGAAGAGGCGTTCGCTCGCCCGAAAGTCGTGGGAAAACAGTGCGGTGTCGGCATTCAGCACGCCGACTAGCGAAACGCGCTGGAAGTCGTGTCCCTTTGCGATCATCTGCGTGCCGACCAGAATGTCGACTTCGCCCGCATGCACGTCGGAAAAGAGCGCCTGCGCGCTGCCTTTGCGGCGGGTGCTGTCGGCGTCGATGCGCAGCACGCGAGCGCCGGGCACCGCGCTCGCGAGCGTTTCTTCGACGCGCTGGGTGCCGCGACCCATGGGTGCAATGTCGACATTGCCGCACTCGGGACATGAGCGCGGAATTCGCGACTCCCAACCGCAATGGTGACAGCGCAGCGCGCGCTCCGGCTTATGTAAAACGACATACGCGCTGCAACGCGGACAACCGGCGACCCATCCGCAGGCATCGCAAGCAAGCTGTGGCGCGAAGCCACGGCGGTTCAGGAACACGAGACTCTGTTCACCGCGCTCTAGCCGCGTCTTCAGCGCGGCAATCAACGGGCCGGACAATCCTTCCACTGAAGCGCGTCCGCGCCGCCGCTCGTCCTCGAGATCGATCAGGCGCACCGTGGGCAGCACTGCATCGGCGACCGCGCGGCGCGACAAGGTGAGCCGCTTGTATCGCCCCTGATCCGCCTGCCACCAGCTTTCGAGCGACGGTGTGGCCGATCCCAGCACGACCGGGAGTCCAAGCTGCTTTGCACGATAGATGGCGAGGTCGCGCGCCGAGTAGCGCAGCCCTTCCTGCTGCTTATAAGCCGGATCGTGCTCTTCATCCACGACGATGATGGCGAGCCGGGGCAGCGACGCGAGCACCGCGAGGCGCGTGCCCAACACGATTCGCGCGTGGCCCGCATGCGCCGCGAACCAGTTGCGCGCGCGCTCTCCCTCGGCAAGACCGCTGTGCAACGTGACGATGGCTGTGTCCGCGAGCGCCGCGAAGCGGGCGCGGAAAGCCGCTTCGAACTGCGGTGTCAGGTTGATTTCGGGTACCAGCACCAGCGCTTGCGCGTCTGCATTGGCGGCAAGAATCTCGGCGAGCCCGCGCAAATAGACTTCCGTCTTGCCGCTCCCCGTGACGCCATGCAACAGGAACGGCGCGAAGCCGTGCGCGTCGCGAATAGCTTCGACGGCGGCGGCTTGTTCGTCTGTGAGCGTAGGAAGCGGCTGCGACGGCGCCGGCGTGGCCGCGGCGGCAGGGGGCGCCGTGGCGGCATCGACCACGTCGAGCGCGACCCAGCCCTCGGCTTGCCATGCGGCGAGCGTGGAGATAGCTTTAGGGTGCAGCCCGCGGGCGTCGGCGGCGCTCAAAAACTCGCCGGCGGCAAGCGCTTGCGCCAGGTTTCGCAGCGCAGTCGCGCGCGCGGGCAAAGCCTCGGGCAAGGTCGTGCGGCCTTCCGGCGTGAGCCTGTAGCGCTCTTCCGGCGCGAGCAGCCGTGACCAGCGCGAGGCGTCACGCAGCGCTTGCGGAAGCGCCGGCAACGCCACTTCGCCAAGTCCACGTTGATAGTAATCGGCAGCAAACGAAGCAAGCGCGAGCCATTCAGCCGACAGCGGCGGGCATGCGGTGCAAACGCCGTTCACCGACCTAAGACGATCGGCGGGAACGTCACTGTGACCAGTCACTTCGCAGACGAGGCCGACCACGTCGCGTTTGCCGAACGGCACGCTAACGAGCGTTCCCGGTACGGGCGACTGCGACGAATCGCAGCGGTAATCAAACAGGGTCGGCAGTGGATGGTCCAGTGCGACGCGGACGAACGCTTCACTCATTCGGCTGCGCGGATGCTGGCAACGGCGAATGGCGTCATTGCGCCGCAGGTGGCAATCGAGATTGCCCCACTCTGGGGCGAGCCGCCGAAGTTAAAGTAAAGCTTCATTTTCGCCGCTAAGTTTTGGATTCCGCTGAACAATTGCTCTCGACCCCGGGTGCCTGTGGATAACTTTGTTGAGAACTTCGCCCCGAAAGCCCGGAAACCGCGCCGCAGCGGCGTTCTGTGGGGTTCCGCACACTTCTTCGGGAAGCCGCCAAACCCTTGCCCCGTAAGGCCGAGATCAAATAAATGCGCGTTCTGCAAGGGTCAGGACAGGACTAAAGCTTCTACCGCGCCGCAGCGTGATAAATGTGTATAAGTCAAGTCTTGACAACTGCGAGACCGCCATCTGACGGCCTGCACGGTGCGAATTTTTCCTGAGTGGCAGAGCCCAGCGCGCTGCATCGCAACATAAAACGGCAATTATTACAGCATTCAAGCCGGTGCGTGTGCGCCGCTGCGAATGGCGCGGCTATGACGATGGACTTCGTCGACGAGCTCTGCGACGCTTTCCGGCGGCGTGAATTGCGAGATGCCATGACCGAGGTTGAAGACGTGGCCCGGATGATTTCCGAAGCTGTCCAGCACGGCGCGCGCTTCCATTCGGATCGCCGCTGGCGGCGCGAACAACACCGACGGGTCGATGTTGCCTTGCAAAGCCACCTTCGCGCCTACCTGTTCGCGCGCCTTACGCAGGTTGACCGTCCAGTCGAGACCAACTGCGTCTACGCCAATGTCCGCAATCTCATCGAGCCACAGCCCGCCGCCCTTCGTGAAGGTGATCACAGGCACTTTTTCGCCGTCGTGCTCGCGCTTCAATTGACTGACGACCTGCTGGATATAGTGCAGGGAGAAGCGCTGATAGGCGCCGTCCGCAAGCGCACCGCCCCACGTGTCGAAAATCATAACGGCCTGGGCGCCCGCTTCGATCTGTGCGTTCAGATAAGCGGCAACCGAATTCGCGTTGATCTCGAGAATGCGATGCATCAGATCTGGACGCGCATACAGCATGGACTTGACCGTGCGGAAGTCCGCCGAGCCGCCGCCTTCGACCATGTAACACGCCAGCGTCCACGGGCTGCCCGAGAATCCGATCAGCGGCACGCGTTGACGGCCTTGAGCGTCGGTCAGCGCGGTGCGGATCTCGCGAACCGCGTCGGTTACATAGCGCAACGTGGCGTCGATGTCGGGCACCGCGAGTCGCGCCACATCGTCTTCTGTGCGCACAGGGCGCGCAAACGTCGGCCCCTCGCCCGTGACGAACTCCAGACCCAAGCCCATTGCGTCGGGCACGGTAAGAATGTCGGAGAACAGAATCGCGGCGTCGAGCGGGTAGCGCTCGAGGGGCTGCAACGTGACTTCCGTTGCATACGCGGGGTTTTTGGCCAGCCCGAGGAAGCTGCCAGCGCGAGCCCGCGTGGCGTTGTATTCCGGCAGGTAACGACCCGCCTGCCGCATCAGCCAGACAGGCGTGTAGTCAGTGGGCTGGCGCAGCAGCGCGCGCAGGAAGGTGTCGTTCAGAAGTTTATGGGCCACGTTGCGTGCGACTAGGAGCAAAGGGGCATTTTACCGGACAGCGCGCACCGCATCCTGCTTGATGCGGCCAATAACTGTGATTCGCGAACGGTTTGAAGCCCATTTTCCCGGTCGGCGGGAAGCGACGCAACCTGGTCAAACGGCCAATGTTCAAGCGGAACTCTCTTGGCTATTATCCAGCGGCCTGACCATAACAAAGCACAATTAAGGAGACTCAATGAATAAGGCAGCAGTCGCATTGCTCGGCGTCCTGACGGGCGCTCTCATGCACACCGGCGCGGCGCAGGCGCAAGCATCGGCCACCACCGCGACACCTTCCCGGCTCGATGAGATCCCCGCGCGTGGCATCTTGCGCGCATGCACGACGGGCGACTACAAACCGCACTCGTTCTATAGGGCAGACGGTCAGTTCGAGGGGATCGACATCGATATGACCGAATCGCTGGCCAAGTCGCTCGGCGTCAAAGCGGAATTCGTGAAGACTTCCTGGTCGAACCTGATGAACGACTTCGTGGCCAAATGCGACATCGGCGTGGGCGGCGTTTCGCCGACGCTGGAGCGGCAAAAGCGGGCCTTCTTCACCCAGGCGTTTATGGTGGACGGCAAGACGCCGATTGTCCGATGCGACGACGTCGACAAATACCAGACCGTCGCACAGATCGACCAGCCGGGAACGCGTGTAATCGTTAATCCAGGCGGCACGAACGAACGTTTCGCAAAGCAGTTCCTGTCGCACGCCTCGATGACTGTTTATCCGGACAACGTGACGATCTTCAAGGAGATCCTCGCCGGCAAGGCCGACGTGATGGTGACCGACGCGTCCGAAACCCTGCTGCAGCAAAAGCTGAATCCTGGCCTGTGTGCCGTGCATCCACAGAAGCCGTTCCAGTATGGGGAGAAAGCGTGGCTGCTGCCCCGCGGCGATGTCGCCTTTCAACAGTACGTTGACCAGTGGCTGCATTTCGCGCGGGCGACGGGTGAATATCAAGCCGTGCTGGATAAGTGGTTGAAGTGAGCCATGCTGCTCGGCCGCGTTCTTTCCGGGCGTGATTACGGAAGATCGGCGGCCGCGCCGCTGTATATGGGGACGGTTTGCGGGTCGCATCATGTAACGGCAGAACGGAAAAGCCCGGCTAGACGTAAACAAAGGTGGGCGCCGGGTAAATTCGTGAACCGGCCCTTACACTTTTGAAGGTTGCGCGGCGTTTATTGCGCCGCACTTAACTGCGCCAACCACTGCGCGCGACATTTTCGATACCCGGAACCAGTTGTAACAACAACGGTTTATTGTCAAAAAGATGAAGACGCAACTATTTCATGCGGAATCGACTTAACGCTTTATGCGGCGCTATGCTTCGCGAATATCATTAAACGGTCGTATTAAATTGCCGTGCAGTCATCGGTATATATTACTTTTTTAGCCCTTGAATTCCGCAATAAATCCCTCAGCGCCTTATCTGGCGGGCGTTACAACCTGAAACACTTTGTTACGGCGCTCCTTTGTTAATTCGCCCACAATGCCCTCAACGGTTTCAACACGGATGTGGCTGCGTGCATGGTGTGAGCGGATACGATGCACTTGCCGGTCGGCGTATGCCGAAGCCCTGTAAAGGGGCATCCCTGCTGGGACCGTAGTCGACGCCGGGTCGTCGTCTCAGTCGGTTCCTACATTGGTCTCCTCGCGCTAACCCCGTAGCGTGTGGTTTTTAGCGGGCTCCAGGCCCGCTTTTTTTTCGTCTAGCCAAACGTTTGCGCAGTGCAAGATGGCATGTTTTACATGCTTTTAGGCGCAACTTGCTGTTTGGCGGCGTATGCGGCGGTTGGCGTCGGCAGCACCTCGCTGCGCGGGCCCGCTCCCAAGCAGGTCACCGCGTGTCGCGCACTCATGGCTTGGCCGGGGCACGTCAGGCCGTCTTCCCTTCCTGCAATTTCAGTTCGCTGATCATGCGCTCACGCATGACGAACTTCTGCACTTTGCCTGTGACCGTCATTGGCAGTTCGTCGACGAACCGGATGTACTTCGGCACCTTGTAGTGCGCTATCTGGCCATTGCAGAACTGCTGGATCTCTTCAGCTGTGGCCTGTTCACCTGGACGTAGGACAACCCAAGCGCACACCTCTTCGCCGTATCGGCTGTCTGGCACGCCGAAAACCTGCACGCTCTGGATCTTCGGGTGGCGGAAAAGAAACTCCTCGATCTCGCGCGGATAGATGTTCTCGCCGCCACGGATCAGCATGTCCTTGAGGCGACCGACAATGTTGCAATAACCCTCGGCGTCGAGCGTAGCGAGGTCGCCGGTGTGCATCCAGCCGTCGACGATACTTTCACGCGTTTTCGCCTCGTCGTCCCAATAGCCTTGCATCACCGAATATCCGCGCGTGCATAGCTCGCCGGTTTCGCCCACCGGCACGATGTTGCCTACCGGATCGACTATCTTCACTTCGAGATGCGGCTGAATGCGGCCGACGGTGGTCGTGCGCTTGTCGAGCGGGTCGGTGGTCGAACTCTGGAACGAGACCGGGCTAGTCTCTGTCATCCCGTACGCAATCGTGATTTCGTTGAGATGCATCCTCGACACGACTTTCTTCATCGTCTCGATCGGGCACGGCGAACCCGCCATGATGCCAGTGCGCAGGCGTGAGAGGTCGAAGGAGGCAAAGTCCGGGTGATCCAGTTCAGCTATAAACATGGTCGGCACGCCATGCAGCGCCGTGCACTGCTCTTGCGCGACGGCCGCGAGTGTCGCGGCGGGGTCGAAAGCCTCGCCCGGAAACACCATGTTCGCGCCCACCGAGACGCACGCGAGAACCGCGAGGACCATGCCAAAACAGTGATATAGCGGGACGGGAATGCACAGCGCGTCCTGCTCGCTCAGGTTCATGGCCATCGCGATATAGCGCGCGTTGTTGACCACGTTGCTATGCGTGAGCGTCGCGCCTTTCGGATTGCCCGTCGTACCGCTGGTGAACTGAATGTTGATCGCCTCGTGGCACGAGAGCGTCGCGCCGATCTCGTCGAGCTTCGCGACGTCGAGCGTGGCGCGCCCCTGCTCGATCACGTCCGAGAACGTGAGCATTCCGGGCGTTTCCGTGTCGCACATGCGAATCACGTAGCGCAGATCAGGCAGTCGTGCCGCGTGAAGGTCGCCGGGCTCGTGTGTAGCAAGCTCGGGCGCGAGTTGCTGCAGCATTTCGAGGTACATCGACGTCTTGAAGCGCTCCGCCGCGACAATCGCCTTGCAGCCCACCTTGTTCAGCGCGTATTCCAATTCTGCAAGGCGGTAAGCCGGATTGATGTTGACCAGCACCGCACCGATGCGCGCTGTCGCGAACTGCGTTAGCAGCCACTCAACCCGGTTCGGCGACCAGATGCCGACGCGGTCGCCCTTCGCAATGCCGAGCGCCAGGAAGCCGGCGGCCAATATGTCGACTTCTTCGGCGAACTCTTTCCAGGTCCACCGGATTTGCTGCTCACGAAAAACCACCGCAGGCCGGTCGGGAAAGCGCTCGGCGGTTGCGCGCAGGAACTCGCCGATCGTCGCTTCGCTCAAGGGAATCTCTGTCGATCCACGGACATACGAGAGTCCGTCTTTCGGTTCAATGATTGCGCCTTCGCCTGACACTTGCGTCGCCATGGTGCTGTCTCCGTGAGCAGATCGCCCTATTGAAATGAATTTGAAACCGATTGTGCCACCGGTGGTTGCTTGCGCGGCATCAAGTCTTACCCGCAGCGGGCCGGCGTATTGGATGGCTGTCCATTCTTTGCGGTGGTCCGGACGGCCTCACAATCTCACTTACCTTTCCGTAAACGTCAAGTGAAGGATAAAAAAAGGCAGCCACGCGGGCTGCCTTTTCTCTGATACGTGTTGCTTAGCTCTGACCGCGCAGTTTGCGCAGACGCTGGATCGCAGCAAGCTGAGCCGTCGCGTACGCCAGTTCCGCCTGGGCGGTCGCGTATTCGAGGTTCGAGCCAGTGTTCTGCAGCGCTTCTTCCGCACGTTTGCGCGCGTCTTCGGCCTTGGCTTCGTCGAGATCCTTGCCGCGAATTGCCGTGTCGGCGAGAACCGTCACTGCACCCGGCTGAATTTCGAGGATGCCGCCGGCGACGAACACAAACTCTTCTTCGCCGTTTTCAGCTTCGATGCGCACTGCACCCGGACGGATCCGGGTGATGAGCGGCGTGTGGCCCGGCAGAATGCCGAGTTCACCTGCTTCGCCCGGCAGCGCGACGAACTTCGCCTGGCCCGAGAAGATCTGCTCTTCCGCGCTGACGACGTCTACTTTAATGGTTGCCATAAGTGTCGACTCCTGTGGCGACCAGGGTTAGCGCTTTGGCGCTCGCTCTGGCCCCGTGCAAGGCTGGGTTAAGCGTAGTGAGAGGCGCCGGCTTTGCGGACGACTACCGTGCGGAAGTCATCGCGCGCGAGGCCGGCGCTCGCTTCGTTACACCCGACCTTTACTGGATCTTCTTGGCCTTTTCGAAGGCTTCGTCGATCGTGCCGACCATGTAGAAGGCTTGTTCCGGCAGGTGGTCGCACTCGCCTTCAACGATCATCTTGAAGCCGCGGATCGTTTCCTTCAGCGGAACGTACTTGCCCGGCGAACCCGTGAACACTTCAGCAACGTGGAACGGCTGCGACAGGAAACGCTGGATCTTACGAGCGCGCGCCACGGCGAGCTTGTCTTCCGGTGCGAGTTCGTCCATGCCCAGAATCGCGATAATGTCGCGCAGTTCCTTGTAGCGCTGCAGCGTTTGCTGCACGCCGCGCGTGATCGAATAGTGCTCTTCGCCGATCACGTTCGGGTCGATCTGACGCGAGGTCGAATCGAGCGGGTCCACTGCCGGGTAGATACCCAGCGAAGCGATGTCACGCGACAACACGACGGTAGCGTCCAAGTGGCCGAAAGTCGTAGCCGGCGACGGGTCGGTCAAGTCATCCGCAGGGACGTACACGGCCTGAACCGACGTGATCGAGCCGGTCTTGGTCGACGTGATGCGCTCTTGCAGCTTGCCCATTTCTTCAGCCAGCGTCGGCTGATAGCCCACTGCCGACGGCATACGGCCGAGCAGTGCCGACACTTCGGTACCGGCCAGCGTGAAACGGTAGATGTTGTCGACGAAGAACAGCACGTCGAGGCCTTCGTCACGGAAGTGCTCAGCCATCGTCAGGCCGGTCAGCGCGACGCGCAGACGGTTGCCCGGCGGCTCGTTCATCTGGCCGTACACCAGCGCGACCTTGTCCAGAACGTTCGAGTCCTTCATTTCGTGATAGAAGTCGTTCCCTTCGCGGGTACGCTCGCCAACACCGGCGAACACGGAGTAACCACCGTGTTCCTTAGCGATGTTGTTGATCAGTTCCATCATGTTCACGGTCTTGCCGACGCCGGCGCCACCGAACAGACCCACCTTACCGCCCTTGGCAAACGGGCAGATCAGGTCAATAACCTTGATGCCGGTTTCGAGCAGTTCAGTCGACGGCGACAGTTCGTCGAACGCCGGAGCCTTCTGGTGAATGCCGCGAACCACGTCCGAGTTGATCGGACCGGCTTCGTCGATCGGACGACCGAGAACGTCCATGATGCGGCCGAGCGTCGGCTTGCCGACCGGCACGCTAATCGGATTGCCAGTGTTCTTGACGACCGTGCCACGACGCAGACCGTCCGATGCACCCAGACAGATGGTACGGACAACGCCGTCGCCCAGTTGTTGCTGGACTTCGAGGGTCAGTTCCGAACCTTCCAGAATGAGCGCGTCGTAAATCTTCGGCATGTCCGAACGCGGGAATTCCACGTCGATCACCGCGCCGATGCACTGTACGATCTTGCCTTCTACCAAAGCAGTAGTACTCATCGCTTTTCCTTTAGATACTCAATTCTTCACTCGCGCAAAGGCGCTGTTTCGATGGAATCGCCCAGACCGGTTGCCTGGACGGTGCGCCTCGGGGGCGCACGCAAGGCGACATGCTGACCAAGAAGGTCAGACGGCCGCCGCGCCACCGACGATTTCCGACAGTTCTTTCGTGATCGCGGCCTGACGGCTCTTGTTATACACAAGCTGCAGTTCGTTGATGACCGTCTTCGCATTGTCCGAAGCGGCCTTCATTGCGACCATACGGGCCGACTGCTCCGACGCCATGTTTTCCGCGACGGCCTGATAGACCAGCGCCTCGACATAACGCACCAGCAGTTCGTCCACCACTGCCTGTGCATCCGGCTCGTAGATGTAGTCCCACTGGGTGGTCGGCGTCGCGCTCTGCTCGTCCTTGCGCTCGAACTGATCTGCCGCCAGCGGCAGCAGTTGCTCGATCACCGGCTCCTGCTTCATCGTGTTGACGAAGCGCGTGTATGCGAGATACACCGCCGAAACCTTGCCTTCCGAGTACAGGTCGAGCTGAACTTTCACCGCGCCGATCAGCTTTTCCAGATGCGGCGTATCGCCCAGATGCACGACATTCGATACCACCTTGGCGCGCAAGCGGTTCAGGAAACCCAAGCCCTTGGTGCCGATCGCAGTTGCTTCGATCGTCTTGCCCTGGCCTTCCAGTTCCTTGAACTTCTGCAGCGCTGCACGCAGCACGTTGGTATTCATGCCCCCGCACAGACCTTTGTCGGTCGTGACGAGGATGATGCCCGCCGTCTTCGCGCCTTCGTTCGACACCATGAACGGGTGACGATACTCGGGGTTCGCACGGCTCATGTGCGCAGCGATATCGCGGACCTTGTCGGCATACGGGCGAGCAGCGCGCATGCGCTCCTGAGCGCGGCGCATCTTCGATGCGGCCACCATCTCCATCGCTTTCGTGATCTTGCGCGTGTTTTGCACGCTCTTGATCTTGCCGCGAATTTCCTTCATTCCAGCCATTGCTTGCTCCTTGTCGGCCCGAGTTAGTGCTTCAACGCTTACCCGGGTCCCATGCAAAGCGATCGAAGCAGCGCGGGAGCATTCGCATGCGGCCCGCGCCGCTTCAAGGTCCGTTTATGCCTTGCGGATCACTCGCAGATCAATAAGCGCCGGACTTCTTGAAGTCTTTGACGGCCGTGTGCAGCAGGCCTTCGTCGTCCTTCGAGAGTTCCTTGTTGTCTTCGACGCGCTTGACCAGGTCAGCGTGGCTCGACTTCAGATATTCGCGCAGGCCCTTTTCGAACGGCAGAACTTGCGACACTTCCAGATCGTCGAGGTAGCCGTTGTTCGCGGCGAACAGCGAGATAGCGAGTTCCCACACTTGCAGCGGCTGGTATTGCGGCTGCTTCAGCAGTTCCGTCACGCGGCGGCCGCGCTCCAGCTGCTTGCGGGTTGCTTCGTCGAGGTCCGATGCGAACTGCGCGAACGCTGCCAGTTCACGATACTGCGCGAGGTCGGTACGAATACCGCCCGACAGCTTCTTCACGACCTTGGTTTGAGCCGCACCACCGACGCGCGACACCGACACACCAGCGTTAATTGCCGGGCGGATACCTGCGTTGAAGAGGTCGGTTTCAAGGAAGATCTGACCGTCGGTAATCGAGATCACGTTCGTCGGAACGAATGCGGTCACGTCGCCGGCCTGCGTTTCAATGACCGGCAATGCCGTCAGCGAACCGCTCTTGCCCTTCACTTCGCCGTTGGTGAACTTCTCGACGTACTCTTCCGAGACACGAGCAGCACGCTCCAACAGACGCGAGTGCAGATAGAACACGTCGCCCGGATATGCTTCACGGCCCGGCGGACGGCGCAGCAGCAGCGAGATCTGACGGTATGCCCAAGCCTGCTTGGTCAAGTCGTCATAAACGATCAGCGCGTCTTGACCGCGGTCACGGAAATATTCGCCCATCGTGCAGCCGGCGTACGGTGCCAGGTACTGCATGGCGGCCGATTCCGACGCCGAAGCGGCGACGACGATCGTGTATTCCAGCGCGCCGGTTTCTTCCAGCTTGCGGACCACGTTCATGATCGACGAAGCCTTCTGGCCGATCGCGACGTAGATACAGAAGAGGTTCTTGCCCTTCTGGTTGATGATCGCGTCGACTGCGACTGCGGTCTTGCCGCACTGGCGGTCGCCAATGA
>Ga0209795_10000330_pt1 | contig 39701 bp, 31 predicted proteins | sample AgamicOrMarz_FD_187166 | JGI IMG/M metagenome (GOLD analysis project Ga0209795, IMG submission 187166) | Agave microbial communities from Guanajuato, Mexico - Or.Ma.rz (SPAdes) (version 2) | ecosystem: Host-associated > Plants > Phyllosphere > Phylloplane/Leaf | place: Guanajuato, Mexico...
CGCTGGCGTGCCATAATAATGCAATATCAATGATTAAATAACAGGAGTTAACTGTGGTTATCGGGCCATTTATTAACGCCGGTGCCGTATTACTGGGCGGCGTACTGGGCGCAGTATTAAGCCAGCGGTTACCGGAGCGTATTCGCTCTTCTATGCCGTCGATATTTGGGCTGGCATCGTTGGGCATCGGTATTCTTTTAGTGATTAAATGCGCCAACCTGCCGGTGATGGTGCTGGCGACCCTGCTGGGCGCGCTAATCGGCGAGTTCTGCTACCTGGAAAAAGGCATCAACAGCGCGGTAGGCAAAGCCAAAAATTTGATTGCCCGCCCGGGCAAGGCGAAAAACGGCACGCACGAATCGTTTATCCAAAACTATGTTGCCATCATTATTCTGTTCTGCGCGAGCGGCACCGGGATTTTTGGTTCCATGCAGGAAGGGATGACCGGTGACCCCAGCATATTGATTGCCAAGGCATTTCTCGACTTCTTTACCGCCACTATTTTCGCCACCACGCTCGGTATCGCCGTCGCCGCGATTTGCGTCCCCATGCTGCTGATTCAGCTGGCGCTTGCCACCTGCGCCACGCTGATCCTGCCGCTGACCACGCCGGCGATGATGGCGGACTTTACCGCCGTCGGCGGCCTGCTGCTGCTGGCAACAGGGCTACGCATCTGTGGGATCAAGATGTTTGCAGTGGTGAATATGCTGCCCGCCCTGCTGCTCGCCATGCCGCTGTCTGCGCTCTGGACGCATTTTTTCGCATAAGAGTGCGGCGAACTGGTGAGAGAGTGTGCAGTCCGTAACGAAAACAACATTTTTCGTTGACGACGGCGAGCGAATCGGGTTTAATGCGCCCCGTTGCCCGGATAGCTCAGTCGGTAGAGCAGGGGATTGAAAATCCCCGTGTCCTTGGTTCGATTCCGAGTCCGGGCACCACTATTTAGAAAAACCAGCCTTAGGGCTGGTTTTTTGCTTTCTGGGGTTGCGGTAGATTTCCGGTTGTCTTTGCCACAGTGACCACCACCTGGCCGCTTCCATCCAGACAGAGCATTTCCCTTAAGCAACTCCCTACCCATCCGGTCACAGTGCCAGACATCATTTTTCGTCACGCTGACACCGGTTTGTTGGTTAGTGATATTAGCGGTACAGAAATGGCGCTCCATTCAGGTACGGCAGAGTGTTGTATACCGAAAATAGCATTCATATCTCGTTCTCTTTCATAACACTCGAGATTCCAGAGGTACTTCGTGCCGCTACAACGTACGTGATAACAGCATGGTCAGACATAAAATGGCTGTATTTCACAATAAGATTAATTATATTTAGATAAGATATATAATAAACGTAATGCATTATTTTAATGAATGCGCTTATTAAGAATGAATTTGCTTTTAGATATTTATTTCAGGTGTATAATTTACACCTTAATTTTTATATAAATAATCGCAGGGAACTCCTGGCGCCACTGAGGACGTAATATGAATTCCAGGTCAGCAGTATTTTTATATGTGGTCGCATTCCTGCTGGCAGGTTGTGCGCCACGTTCCGATATTGATGCGAAGAAAACAGGAGCATGGGCAAAAAGCGGCGTCAGTAAGAATGCTTCAGTACAGCAACTGACGGACAAGGATATTTTTGGTAATGAAACCACGCTGGCGGTGACCGAAGAAGATATCCAGGCTGCGCTGGAGGAAGACGAGTTCAGCGTGCCGCTGAATTCCCCCGTCATTCTTGTACAGTCCGGCAGTCGCGCACCGGAAACAGCTATGCAGCAGGAAATGAGTAAATATTATACAGTGGCGACCTTTTCCGGCATCCCGGACAGACAGAAGGTGATTTCCTGCACTAAGGACGAGAACGGTGACGTTGTTGCCGGTGAGAATATGAACTGGATGCAGGCGTTGCGCTACGTCGGGGCAAAAGGACATCAGAAAGCGATCGTTGTTTACCAGGATATGTTGCAGTCCGGCAGATATGACCCTACAACAAAAACCATGATGTGGTCGGACTACAAAAACGAAAAACTGACTGATGCCACCTCGCTTCGTTACCTGGTGCGTTTCACGCTGGTGGATGTGGCGACTGGAGAGTGGTCCACATGGACGCCAGTGAACTATGAAGAGAGCGTTCAAGCCACGCAGACCGGAAAAAATGACACGGATATCACAGAACAACACATTGTTCAGCTTAAACAAAAAACCTATGCGGCAGCGGTTAAAGATTTGGTGAAACGCTATCAGTAAAACAGCGTTACTGCTGACGGCGATTTTTAATGGTGGTGTGAAGGGTTGCGCGTCAGGGCCACTTTTCTGGCCCTGAATCACATCCGTAGCTATATTGCAGAGGAGAAACTGGATGCCGGAGGACAGTCGATGACATATCCATTTTTCATATTAATTTCGTTGATTACTTTCCGTTAAATAAATTAAATACCAGAATCCATGTCAAGAGGAAGAAAATCATAGCCATATTTCTCAAAAATTCCTCATCGAAAACAATTAGACTGAGTGAACCAAACACCTTGAATAAAGTGGAAATACCAGATTGAGATACAATGAGATGAAAACAGCGTAATGCAAGAGAACTAAAGTATAAAATCGATCTTGATTTCTCACTCCTAAAAAATAATCGCCAACAAATAATAACCACAGAGAGCAATAGTGAGCAAGCAAAATAAAACACCTCGAAGGGAAAAGCATCATCGTAAATATTCATATTAATGCTCTTCTTTCATTTTATATATACTGCTAATAGTAGTTGCATCAATGGCCGCTTCTGTTGCTAGTTCAGTGCTGCTCATAAGTTTCCAGCCATGAATATAATCAGAACCAATGTATCGATATAGTTTCCAGGTATCAGGTTTTAATACCTGTCTCCAAAGTCCAAAGCCAGACAAGCCTAAATCAGCTACGTTGTATACTACGTCCGCATCATCATTACTATAACCAAGAGTGTGTGCAATATATCGGTAAGCATCTTTTGTGTATCCGGAAACATCCTCACGATACAGGAGATAATAACCGTTTTCGTACATATTCTCAGATCCATGGGCGATCAACGGAACGCCAAATCCACCGCAAGCCAGTCCAAGACTTCCCACACATACCCCCCACCCTGCAGAAATTTGTAACGCGCCCCCCACAAAACCTACACGTTTTAGAGTAATAGTGGTAATGCTGTTCTTTTGTTTCTCTCGCTCCACAATCATATATAATTTTGCTTTATTCATATCCAGCTCAGCTTTCTGCCGATTAAGGTTTTCAATCTCTTCCTTCATTAACCTGATACCGGCAGCATAAGATAAGCAATACTGGCCGACGTCTTTTTCAAGATTACGTAAAAAGTCTTCCTCTTCGAGGACAAAAGCATTCCGGACATCAAAATTGTAAATATAATAATTACCTAATTCATAGGAGGTCTTTCTGATCTTCCTCGACAAGGCAGTAAACTCATCAATTTCATTTTGATTTCTTTGCATTTGTATTCATCCCTGTTGTAACAAGAGAATCCTATTTAATATACGCGAGCGCGCCACAAACTATACGCACTCGTTCCCGCCAGGCAGTGATCCCATGACACGCTGTTATAGGTAAAACTAACAGTTTCAATTGGTTGGCCTCCCGACTCTTTCAGAGAGTCCGGGCTGAATAACCGGATGTCTTTTATAGTGGCTTCTATTAGTTTAATTTTATAATAAAGTTCGTTCATTCCCGACCGGTTTGTACGATAAAAATCAAAATCGCAGGTCAGTATTTCATTTTCTGTGATGGCTTTGTTAAGTAATGGAGATGACTTATCCACGGGTTTTTTGATTACCACCGTCTGATGATTAACGTTCTGATTACGGTTTAACCCGTGCGACAGTTCGTAAATCAATATTTGGTCCAGATGCGTTGTTTGTGCCTTGTTACCGATGGACGCCAGCGATGAACATCCTGCGGAGATCGGCCCCTGTAGCTGGCCGTTAAGTGTCAGATAAATAAGATTTGCCATGGTTACTCTCCTGTTACCTTGCCCGGCATCCCGTCGTTTTTTAGTAAAAACCAGCGACTTAACGCACCGTTAAGCCGTTCTGTAATTTCGTTTTCCAGAACCCTGGTATTTTGCTTCTGTACAAGCGCGTCCTGGTACTGCGTGAGCAGGAACTCCAGCGGCGTTTCCTGATTCAACGTCCGCTCCGCCTGCCAGACCACATTTTTGATATATGAGAGAGTGAGCCCCTCTTTTTCGCGCTGCATCACCAGGTCGGCAAAAGCCCGCAAATCCTGTCGAGTCTGCAGCCAGCCTTTCATTTGCGGACTGTTTTGCGCACGGGTCTTCAGCGTTTCATTCCACTGAGCGGTCGCCTGCTGCTGTTGCAGACTCTCCGGCCAGCGGCTGTCCGCAATTCGCGTCATCTGCATACCGGTTTCAAGAAGCTGTAGCGGTGAGCTGTCAGGAAGCTGCTGCAACCGTTGACCGTAGTTGTCCAGTTCAGGGGATACCAGCCAGAGTGTTGCCGCTCCCTGCGCGGTATCCCGTACCTGCGCCAGTTGCTGCTGCATCGGGTAAACACGCCACCACCAGAGCGCAATGGCGATTACGGTGGTGCAGACCGCTCCCGCCATAAAGCCCCATGCGATACCGTTCTGCCGTGTCCGGGCCGAGATGGAACTGTCGGCCATGCTGCGTACTTCCACCTTCATTTCCGGCATCGCAGGCAGAGGAGGAATGACGTCCGCCGTGGTTGACGGTAAGTTCTCCGGCGCATAAACCAGTGTTCTTACGGGGGGCTTTTCCTGCACTGTGCTGCTCGTCACTGGCTGCGGCTCAAGCCGTTTGCGCGTGTTTTGCACAAAATACAGCAGATTTTCCACCCGCGGCTGACGCTTCAGCTCCACCTGCTGGAGGGTGTCGCAGATAAGCTGCAATGCCCGCTCGGTACGGTAAAGCAGCGGCAGATCGTCCTGGGCAAAGGAGGTCTGCTGGCGCAGGGTATTGCCGGTGCGGGAGTTAAACCAGTCCAGCATCTCAGTACGCGCCGAACCGCTCTGCGGCCAGAATTTATCCCATTCATGGGATATCATCGCCGCGAGCAGCTCCGTCCCCTCACAGAACCCGGATAATCCCTGTAGTCGGGTACGCGCCAGGGCATAGTAGGTGGCGGTGTGTAAATCCACCCCGTTAGTTTTAAAAATCGCCAGCGCCAGCGACTCCACCAATCTCCAGTTCAGTTCCGGCTGTGACGGGTGGCTTGCTTTGTTGATTTCCTCGCGGATGGCGCTGAACTCCGGTAATCCACGCGGATCGCTGCCGGCAACAATGGTTTGTGTGAGAGCGTCAGTGCTCATATCTGCCTCATTAGTACAGCGTATCCGGCAGCCGGAAATGGCTGAACAGCCCGCCGCTGAATGGATTGTCTTCCGTGTCCGTATGCACTTTGTAAATCATTGCGCCGCCGTCCACGTTAAAACGCACAGTGAAGTTGCCATCCTCCACCCCCGTGAGTTGCCCCGCGCCAAACAGCCTGAACTGCGCCCACGGCCCGCTGAAGCTGATGCTGCGCGGAGCGCTACCACCGGTGCCAACCAGTGTCACCAGGCTTTTATTACCCTCGCGCATATTGTTGGGCCAGACCAGATGCGCCACGTAGTTGCGGCCCTGGCTATAATCGACAAGCTGGCCGTCCAGGTTCAGCACACTGCGCCGTTTGTTGCCGGAGAGCGACACGGTTTCCACCGCAAACTGCGTTCCCAGCCCGTTTTGCTTACTGAAGAAGACGTCGCGGATTTTCTGAGCAGTTTCAAGCTGCGCCCGGATATCTTCACGGATAATGACGCTGCTATCCCCGTCTTCCAGACTCAGATCGTTTTCCATAAACAGCTTCAGGTTCTGCTGATAAAAAGTATCCAGTACGCCATCCGGTTTAAAGAATCGTTCGAAGGCGTCAAGCGACGCATCCTGCGACGAGCGCGGATTAAACGGATAGCTGTTCGAAAGTTGTTCGTTGAAGGATTTCACCACCGTGTCGCGCCAGTCCACTTCCATATACTGAACTGCCTCAACCATAACGACGTGCCACGCCCGCTCCGCCAGTCTCCCCACCCAGCGGTTCAGCGGCGCAGGCAAGGTCTTCGCCATCTGGCGCGTGGCAAATATCGGGTCGCTGCCGTTCTGATCCAGCCTCAGCTGCACGGCTTTCAGAGCCGATTTTCCCGGTACAGGCGCGTTCTGTATTGCCAGCAGGTAACGGTGCAGTTCGGTCAGTTGCTGATAGACGGCCTGCATCGTGCTCTCTTTGTCCTTCTGTACTGCCAGCGTGCGGTTTTCCGGAGCAAACTCATGACCCAGCCGGGTCAGCAGCCGGTAGTCGGGTTCCGCCAGCGCGTCTTCACGGGCTTTGTCATCCAGTTTTTCAGAGAGGACAGCAGGCTGCGTGTTATCGCGCAGTGCGGTCAGCGCCCGCTGGAGAGGCTGATCGCCACTGATAATCTGCTCCAGCGCGCCGGTCAGCTGTGCGACAGACGCGTAATCGCGAATATTGAGGTTGTCCATTCCGGCCCGCCAGGTGGCGGTGTAGTCGCTGAGATATTGCTCGGTGAGCTGGCGCTGGATTTCCGTCCGGTCAGCCTCACTGTACTGCGCGCTGTGGGTCAGGTTCAGCACCCAGGAGTCCAGTGCGGTCAGCGATACCAGTTCATCGCGCTGTTGGACAAAATAACTCTGCAGCCCGTAGCGGGTGAGAAATTGCGGAACAACCAGTTTGTTATCATCTGCGGAGGTAAACACCAAATCAAACGTGGGGCCAACCTGGTCTCGCAGATTGAGATCGGCAGGCAGGACGCCCAGCGCCCGCGTTTTCAGGCTCTGATAGACACGCTGATAAACCGGCAGCTTACTCATCTCCTTTTGCGCCGCCACGACCGGGCTGACATATGTCGTCCAGCGGCTGATGGCGTCGTCGTCGCCCGCCATGCGCTCCGCGTGCCAGTCGGTATGTTTCAGCGCATAGTCAAGGTGGGACATGAGCTGTGTCTGGGTGCCACGCTGACCGTGAAACCGATCGCTCCAGCGCTTCGCCATATACTGCTTCACCACTTCGTCACTGCGCCCGCTTTTGTCTTCAAGCATCCTGATAACGCGCAGTACCGCGAGTTTCTCTTCACTTTCCGGGGGCGCAGCGTTCATCTCTTTCACAAGCCCATTAAATAAGGCGGGCAGATAGCGCTGTTTCAGCAACTGGAGATAGGTCTGTTCCACATACGGACCAATGCGTCTGCCCTGATACAGGCCCAGGTCGGCAAGACGGCTGCGATCGCCCCAGTCACCATAGGCAAGCGTGGCGTCACGCACCGGGTTAAGCAGCGGCAGTTGCAGGTTACCGTAATCATCCATACCCTGCGGGGGCGGAACTGCCATGAAGGCGTTAGCCTGTTCCAGAACCCGTATTCCGGCGCGCAAGTTGGTATTGTAGTAATGGTGCCAGCCGCCGATGGTCAGGACGGTAAATACGGCTCCGCAGACTGAAAACGCCACCCTACGACGGCGGGCATTCCCCAGCCAGACGCTGTTTTCACCGGACAGGTTTGGTTCGGCCAACAGCACCTGCGGGAACAGGTCGCGGGTGAAATAAGGCATGGAGTCCACCACAGGCCAGGCGACCAGCGGGCTCGTGTTCAGCCGGTACTGGCGAGCTGCGGACTGCATAAATATGTTATCTATCTGGCCGCGCTGCAGCGAGGACGTGAGGTAAACGCCGCGTAGCATCACGGACATATTTTCCCCCTCCAGCAGGCCGTCAAGCAGAGAGACCAGCGGTTCACGGCTGCCCTGCATCTGGCGGACAAAGCTGAACAGGGAACTCCGTGCCTGACTCTGTGGCAGCATCAGATCCGGAAGAGCGTTGTTGAGCTGTTCCCCCCATGTTTGCCAGAAAGCATTCAGTTCCGCGCGCCAGTCTTCATTTTCATGAGCACGGTGGGTAAAGGTAACGCCGAGAATGGCATCTCGCTCTTTTCTGTCCAGCGACTGAAACAGGGCGGCAAAGCCGTGTAATAAATCGAGCCGGGTCAGCACAACATAAACCGGTAACTGGCAGTGAAGATGCTGGCCCACATCCTGAAGACGGCCCCGCAATACCTGTGACAGGTGCTCACGACGGCGCTTGTCGGCGGTCAGCAGGTCGGGAAAATCCAGCGTCAGGATAATTCCGTTGAGTGGCTGGCGGGCACGTTTTTCTACCAGCCATCCCATGACGTGCTCCCACAGACGGCGGTGCAGGGCATCAGCCTCCTGTTGTTCACAGAGCGAGCCGCTGATATCAAAAATGACCGCCTGCCTGCCGACATGAGGAATAATGTAAAGGTGTTGCTCTTCGCCACGCACGGCGTCCGGGGTATAAATGATGTCGGACGAAAAACCTTCGCGCAGCAGTGTGGTTTTACCGCTTCCTGCGGGGCCAATAACCATATACCAGGGCAATTGCCACAGATAACGACGGCTGTCGAGATGGCGTTGCAGACGCAAAAGCCACCTGTCAAGATAGCGTTGTTGTGTATTCAGCTCCACGCTGAGCGGGTCCTGGGCTTCCTCCCGTTGCAGGCGCTGCTGCCGTTCAAGCTGTTGCAGGCGTTTCATTACTCTGACGGTGATCCACGCCAGGGCAATCAGTCCCCAGGCAGCCGTTGCCAGCCAGCGGGCCGTGAGCGGCTGCAGCCAATGCTCCCCGAACAGTGTCCACGCCGGGCCTTTCCACCAGATCACCACCAGCAGAAAAATCCACGCCAGCGCCAGCAGCCAGGCGGCAGAAACTTTAAGCCGTGGCATCGCAGGCCGCAGGGTGGATTTCACTCCACTGAATAGTCGGGGTATCGGTAATCTCACGTGAAAAAGCTCCTGTTATTGTTCCGCAGTAAATTTCTGTTCAAGCTGTTCCAGCAGGGAGGGTTCCCATTCAGCTACCCTCATCTGCAGCCCTGCCCTGAATAACATTCGGTACTGCTGCTGCGCCAGTTTTGCCATCCCGGCCTCTTCCATGAGCTGCGCGCCAAGATACTGGCGGTGGAACTGGTCACGGGGGGAGCCTTCAGGCAGCATGTCCAGATACTGCAACGCGGCTTCCAGCCCCTGCTCGGTAAAACATGCTCTTGCAGCCTGTAACGCCTCGCCGACCTGTGCTGCAGGCGCTGGCTGGCGGCCGGAGGGAGATGCCAGCCACCGTTTCGTCTGTTCATTTATAAATGGGGTGCGATCATTAAACAGCAGGGTGGCAAGTGCAGGCAGACGGGCGAGAAAACGAGCAACTTCATCACGAATAGCTTCCGCCACAGCCGTATAGCCAAGATGTAATGCGGTCCGGGCAGAGAGGTAGTGCCCGTCCAGCCAGTACGGAGCCAGCAACAGACTTCTTTCCACCTGCTGCCACAAATCCATGTCCGCCACGGCAAGCCGGGCCTGATAATCCGTCACCATATCAGCGGACACTGCCGCCAGCGGTGTACGTCCATCGCTTTCCGCCTGTGGCGTGCCGGTAATGGTCTGCCACAATGCATGACGGCGCAGCCGGTATCCCTGCGGCGAATCCGGCTGGCGTTCGCAAAGAATGGCGGCAACTTTCAGCAGTGTGTCGCGCCAGGCTTTATCGTCGTGGCTGTCAACCACCACCTGCGGAGCATGAGAAGCGGGAACGGGATGCTGGGTAACGGGTTCACCCTGCGGCAACCCGTGTGGGGAGGCGGAAGTCGTCACTAATAGACCACCGGAGGCATTAACATAGGTCGCTGGTGCGGCATCACGAAATGCCCGCCGGTACAGATCTGAGAGATCGTCGACTGCCTGTGCCAGTTCCGGGTCGCTGTGCGCCTGCCAGCACTGGGCCAGTTTTGCCAGCTCTCCCAGCAGGGCATCACGCTGCGTGGCTGCTGCACCTTCTGCAAAACCTGTGATACCTGCCTCAAAGCGTTTTATCACCTGGGATGCAAAGCGTTTTTTATGCGCCATCTGCGGTGCGGCAACGGCCCAGTAGTGCTCCACGTACAGCGCCAGCAGGCGCAGTGCCAGCAACGGATCGCCTGCGTGTTGCAGGGTTCGCAGCAGGTGCGCCAGCAGGCGAAAATCTTTGCTTTCTGAGGCCAGCAACGCCAGCCCCCGGCGCTGAAGCTCCGGGATATCGAGCTGGCTGTGCGCCAGCGAACCGAGCTTAACAATTTCGCTGTCGATATACTCCCAGCCCGGATTATCGTCCTTCAGGGCAGAAGCCAGTTTTTCTTCCGGCAGCTTTTCCAGAAGGCTGGCAATCCAGCGTTCCGGATTACGTAAATCCGTTGTCATCATGATTCTCCCGCCCAGTGGCAGGCATCACGCAATGGCGCGATAGCCCGTGCCAGCCCGTCGATATTAAACGTCAGTTTTCCGGCTGCGCTGTCCGCGCCGATATCCACGGTCAGCATTTTTGCGCCAGACAACTGCTTAATTTCATCAATACCGGCCAGCCCACGGCTGGATTCCAGCAGCACACCGTTTTCGCGGACAAACCAGTGGCTGCGCAGCTGCCTGCCGTCAGCGTTCAGGGTGATTTCGATATCATTGACATCCAGCGCTTTCATCAGCGCAATTTGCATCCGGGTAATGTTGTCAACGCAACTGAACATCAGTACCGGACGCGGTGGCACGTTACCGATAGCCGGTGTGGTAATAATCACTGTTGGCCGGTCTCCCGGCATCTGCGTCACCAGCAATGTAGTGGTGTTGCCAGAACGGGTTTTCTCCTGCGTGGTGGCACGTGTCCAGGCTTCGCCCCGGTAACCGGCTTTCACCAGCGCGCCGTCAAACCCCCGTGGCGACAGGGGTGCAAGCAGGCGATCGTAACAGTCCAGTCGTTCCAGCGCCGCGGAGACCTGGCGACAGGACTGCATTGCCTGTACGGTAGCCTGCGTATCCGGCGGCATTACCGTTGTGCCGGTCGGCGCCACACCGGACGCAGGTGTTGCCTCAGCATGCGCGATGCCGAAAGACAATCCTGCCAGCAGGCACACCATCACCCGTCCGGGCTGCCGGGAAACGCGCATTCTGCTCATAAAACGGTGGTTTCCTCGGTTTCCGACTCAGGCTGAACAAGGGTTTCTTCGTCGGACAGAAGATCTTCAACGTCTGCCGTAAACGCACCGTCCGCCGCGCAGAGACTAATCCGGGCAATCGCCGTATTTGCAGCCATCTTCTGCAACAGCAGCAGCGACAGTGGCGGCAGCATATCGCCATCAATCACCGACTCCAGCATTCGGGCGCCATTCTCAGCACGGGTAACGCGGCTCATGATTTCATCCGTCACTTCAGGTTGGATAACAACTTCAGCGCCAAATCGACTGCGCAGTACATTGGCCAGCCGGGCAAGTTTCCCGGCGATAATCACGGAAAGTGTCTCGCGTGACAGCGGTAGATAGGGCACCACTTCCATACGCGCCAGCAGTGCGGGCTTGAAAAAGTCTGCCAGTACCGGATAAAGCGCATCCTGCATGGCTTGCGGGTTATGCGCATGTTCGACAATCACCTGATAGCCCAGATTAGAGGTCAGGAAGAACACCACATTTTTGCAGTCAATAAGTCGGCCTTCCCCGTCTGCCATCTCGCCTTTATCAAATGCCTGGTAAAACAGGTTCAGCACGTCCGGGTGCGCTTTTTCCACTTCGTCGAGCAGCACCACCGAGTATGGCTTCTGGCGAATCGCTTCGGTCAGCACACCGCCTTCACCGTAGCCGACATAGCCCGGTGGCGAACCAATCAGGCGTGAAACGGTGTGTTTCTCCTGGAATTCCGACATGTTGATGGTGGTGAGGTACTGACGACCGCCGTAGAGCAGTTCCGCCAGTTGCAGCACGGTTTCCGTTTTGCCGACGCCGCTGGGACCGGCCAGCAGGAATGCGCCCAGCGGACGCCCCGGACGGCGCAGATCCGCACGCGCTGTCAGCAGGTGCTTGTGCAGGTGCTGAATTGCAAGTTCCTGGCCCTTGATGGTATCGCCGAGCCACTGGGGTAAATCGGTAATAACCGACATTTCGTTCTGCGCCATTCGGTTAAGCGGTACGCCTGTCCATTCGGCAATGACGGCGGCAATCTGTTTTTTATCGACGTGTGGGGAAACCAGCAGCTGCGTGTGGTGCAGGGCATCCAGTTCGGCAGTCAGCGCTGCCAGTCGTTCTGCCGGACAGAATGGGGAAATTGTTTTATGTTCAGCATCCACATCGTCTGGTTGTTCACTTTCTTCACTGCTAACAGACTCATTGAGCAGCCCCCTGCGCAGCGCGATAATCTCCTGCACCAGCGCCTGCTGCTGATGCCATGCGGCTTCCAGCTCATCAAGTTCTGTCAATGTTTCATCATACTGAACCAGCACCTCATTCAAGCGCGACGTGTCAGACCGCAGGCCAATGCGGATTTCACGTTCAAGCTGGCGAATTTCAGCCTCATACTGGTGGCTCAGAGTGGTCAGCGCCGAAATTTGTCGGGGTGGCGACGACAGATTAATCGCCACGCGGGCGCAGGCGGTGTCCAGAACATCAATTGCCTTGTCAGGTAACTGGCGACCTGAGAGGTAGCGCTCGCTTAACGTTGATGCTGCCTGCAGGGCGTCATCGTCAATCAGCACGCCGTGGGACTGTTCATACACTGCTGATAGTCCACGCAGAATAATGGTGGCCTCGGCGGCATTCGGCTCGCTGACTTTCACCAGTTGGAAGCGGCGCGACAGGGCAGCATCTTTTTCAAAGTATTTTTTATATTCGCTCCAGGTGGTGGCGGCGATAGTTTTCAGTTCGCCGCGCGCCAGCGCTGGTTTCAGCAGGTTGGAGATATCCAGACCGCCCTGCTGGTTGCCTGCGCCAATGAGCGTGTGCGCTTCGTCGATAAACAGGATGATGGGTTTTGGCGACTGGATAACCTCCGCCATCAGTCCCTTAAAGCGCTTTTCAAACTCACCTTTAACGGATGCACCCGCCTGTAATGCGCCAGGATCCAGCGTCATAATCTCGGTCTCGCGCAGTTTGTCCGGCACCTGACCTACAATAATGCGCAGCGCCAGTCCTTCGATCAGCGCACTTTTGCCCACGCCCGCTTCGCCCACCACCACCGGGTTGTTTTTGCGGCGACGACAGAGGATATCGATCATCAAATCGATTTCTTTATCGCGGCACAGCACCGGATCGAGCCGCCCCTGGCGAGCCTCTTCCGTCATATTTTTTGCATACCGGGCAAGCAGGCTGTCGCCAGTATCGGCGGCGAGGATGGCAGTTTGTCCGCTGGCATTCAGCACCACTGATTCAGCTGATTCCCGCGTCCATTGGGCAAAATCCTGTTGCAGGCGATCGCGGTTGATGCCTGTCAGCAGGCGGGCAGCGACAGGCGACACATAGCGTAACGGGGAGTGCAGCAGGGTCAGCAGCAGAATGCCGCCGCGCAGTTCGCTTTGCTGCATTTCTGCCGACGCCAGCAGCCAGGCCTCTTTCAGCCACTCAACCAGCATGGGCGAAAACGTCGGGCAACTTCCAGCCGATCTGACAGTCGCGTAATTATCCACCGTCAGCGCCTGGCGCAACGTTTCCGCCGGGATATCCGCCTGCTCTGTGATAACGCGCAGGTCGCTGCGCGGAATAGCCAGCATCTGGATCAACACATGGCTGATGGTGATCTCCGTCGCCTGCTGGCTCATACATTCCGACGCCGCCATTTCCAGTGCCTGCCTGGAGAACGGGTTAAGACGTTTTACCAGTGTCGATAAATCAATCTGAATCATGCGTATCCTTACCTGGCAAGCAACCGGTTTAACTGATGGAGAATATCCTGCGTCTGGTTATCCAGTCGCAGCAGATAGAACAGATAACACAGCGCCAGCACGACGGCGCCGCAGAAGAAAATATGGGTAATGGTCAACCGCTTGATTAACTGATAACGCCCGCCCGGGGTCTTTTTGTTCTGGTGTAGCAGCGGAAACGGCGCATCGCCGCGCAGTGTGTGCAGGACGTGGTGCAGGCGGCGGTATATCTGTTCAAACTCATCCTGAGGCTGTGCGGCCACCTTATAGCGCCCGCGAAAACCCAGCGAAAAACAGAAGTACAAAAATTCGAGTAAATCCTGGTAACGCTTCGGCTCGCGTATCAGACGCTCCAGCAGGATGAAGATCTTCTCCCCGCCCCAGGCCTCATTATGGAAATGGACCAGTAACGACTGTTTGATCCACTCGTTCTGGTTTGACCATCCGTTACCCAGCGCCGCTTCATCAATAAAGGTGCAGAGGATATAGCGAAACGACACAATCACGCCTGGCTCATACCCCTGTTCCTCCAGGAGTTGCCCCACCGCCTGCACGTCCGTCACCACCTGACTGAACAGATGCTCCGGCATAGACTGGTTATTCATGGTTGCCAGACGCATGACCATACCCAGCAGCGGCGTGGCGGCATCAAGCATCGGGTTAAGGCTGCTCCCACGAAGCGACAACCGGTATTGCCGTACCGTATCATCAGTGCCTGTATACTCAGGAAGAGAGGCTGACAGCTCGCTCATGGTTTATCCTCTTACCGCCCACAGCTGCATATCCAGCGCCGGGAATGTGCCGGATACGTGCAGGGCAATGGCATTACTGCTGAGTACATCGGCCCATGCCTTGCCCGTCTTGTCCAGGCTGAAATAGATATAATTGGCATGGTACGGCAGCTGGCGCGGAGCGGATGAGAGCGGCACCAGCTGTATCCCCGGAACCTGCACGCTGACCACATTGCGGATTTTGTCCGGCGACGAAACTTTCGACTGCTGGACGAACTGGCGCATAAGCTGGTCATGGGGCACCTGAGCGTGGACAGCCAGCACGAAACTGGCCTCCTGCAACAGCTGTGTATCGTTGACCATAGCCTGATAAATACTGTCATTTTTCGACAGCGGCAGATTCTGCGCCCGTGGTCTCAGTACAATGCTGAGTTCCCTTCGCACGGCGGGAAGCAGCCGGTGAAATGTCTTCGTTAAATCGTGATGGTCGTAAACATCGAAGTCACAGGGCAGGCGTGACGCAGAGGTAAATGTCATCAGTTCGCCCAGAAGTGCGGCCAGATCGAGATACAGCGTTTCCGGATGCAGTACGCTGAGACGGGAACGGTGAGAAAAATAACTCTGGTTACGGTTCAGCATCTGCAGCAGCATAAACTCGGCCACATCGGCAATACCGCTTTGCTCAGGGGAACCGATGCGCCGGGCAAGATCGTCAGTGCGGTTGCGAATAGTCCCGTGAATATCCTCCAGATAACTGCTCAGGACCTGGCTGGCCCTGATCGTCTGGCAGGTCGGAATAAAATCCTGGTCAAGTGACAGAGAGCCGTCCGCAGCCCTGTCCCGTATCCGGCACAGGGGCAGCGTGGTGAATGAGCTTAAATCTTCTGCACCGCTGACGATGCGCGGAAGCAGTTGTCCCAGCATCAGCTGTACGGCATCGCCCTCATCGGTGTGCAGATCGCGGACATCAGCATAGTTTATGCCGTAGCGCCCGTTACTTTGCCCGGCACTGCGCCGACCGGCAATTTCATTCACAGCGTCATGACCGACGGGAAGCGCCAGGTACACTGTCCGGCTTACCTCTGAATCCAGTACAGCAGGCTGAAACGGCGCGGGCAGCACATCCTGGTCAGGCAGGGAAAATACGGTGCCATCGGGCATACATCCCACGGCTTTATCCAGCACAATCTTGCCCTGTCCCAGCTGTTGCTGGTTAATGGACAGCTCGGTAAATCCCCATGTAAAACCTGATATTGCCTTCATGTGGCTTTCCATCAGGTAATCATTGAAACGCTGCTGTTGCTGAAAATGTTGCGGCCGGACGAACAACCCCTCCTGCCAGAGCACTTTGTTTTTCATCGCCATGATTATTCATCCTCTTTTTTCATCTCAATGCTGCTGCCGCGTACATGCACCAGCAGGCGATAGTGGTGGCTGATGCCCTCCACCGGCTCAATCTGTTTCCATTCGGTGGCCTGGTCATCAGAGAAGTACGCCACAACACCAATAAACTGCGTTTTCTCATCCAGCTTCACTGGCGGCAGGGTCTTTATGGAATCGGGCAGCAGGCTGAAGTCCTGATGGTCAATGTAGTTTTTCCCCAGCGCATCCGGCAGTGGAGTTCCGGCCACCAGGTCATAATCGGCAGCCTGTAATTTCGAATCGTCACTCAGGTAGATCAACTGAACATCCACCGGCGTGGCCTCGCCATCCGCGTTGGTATTGGTGTCCGGTTCAGTCAGCAGGGTAACGGTGATTTCAGATGGCTGTTCCGCCTGCTTCCCCACCTGAATATCCGGATTACTGATTACCTGACCGAGTTTTTTCGCCGTTTCACAGCCTGTTAGCATGACGCTTACCAGAGCACAGGCCAGAAACAACGCCTTTCTGTTCATGCTTCCGGCTCCCGTTGTTTTTCACGCAGTACGCGGTCGTAAACCTGGTCGTAAACCTCGTTAAACAGCATTTCAAAACCCTGCTGGCGGTTCGATGCCAGCTCATCGTAATAATGGCTGTACATCTGCCAGGCGCCCGCATCGTCCAGAGGCTGGCGCAGCTCGTGGCTGCGGCGGTACAGTACAAAGCGGCGCATCAGATTCTGTGGTGAAAAGGCATCCAGCAGCACGCGCAGTGATTCCACAATCGCAGTGCGGTTGGCCTCTTCATGATGGCGGATATTGCGCAGACTCTCGCCAACCGCCGCCGGGGCGGAGAGATGTACCGGGCTTCGGCCTTCGGCAAACATCACATCCAGTGCGGTGGTGTAATCCATATTCAGACGCAACGGGTTATCTTCCAGCGGGCGCAGGTGTTTGTCTGACAGGCTGTTGCGACGCTGCTGCAGATCAAGCAATCCTTTTATCGCTGCCTGCAGTGTCCGTCCGGCTTCTTCCAGAAAATCGCTGGCATCCTGTGAATTGTGTAATGGCAGGGCGCAGTCAAGCCCCCGCAACAAGGGCGTGACGGCGACATGCCGTTGTGACATATCGACCCCGACTCCCGGCCCGGTATTCGGGATATCAGCCTCAACGGGAGGCAGATCCATAAAGTGATTATCCAGACCGCCTTTTTCCGCCAGGTCGGACATCGGTGGTATCAGCGACAGCGGCTCACACCCGGCCGTAAAATGGGCGTTACCGCCCGTCATCAGGCTCTCCGTCTGTAACGCGGCGAGCGGATCGCGCGTAAAGCTGCCAGCAACGGTAGGTGCCGTTTCCCGGTAGACGGTAGCATCTGCGTATTCCGGCTGGCCCTCCGTGGTTAACAGGGCTGTCAGCTGCTCCGTGTTAGTGACGATGGTTTCCGGCGACGCCATGTGTTCTTCATAGCGTGCGACGCTGCCAACAAACGCCTTCAGGATCAGATTATTCAGGCGGATTTCATCGCCCTGTCGTAACTGCACCAGACCGGTCCCCTGCGACACAGGAGCCTGGTTAATCTCCAGACCACCGGCATCGCTTTTCAGACAAAACACGCCATCATGCCAGCAGACAATAAATGCGCGTTCAGGTACGGACTGTTTGCGATCCTGAAGCGGCCAGTAGCACTGCTGCGCATGGCCGACATCCCCTCCCTGTGAGGTAAACGTACACTTTGCTATCCGCCCGCTTTCCAGCTCATTACCATTCATGACCTGTAATGTCAGTGAAGACGGCGTCTGCTGATGTTGATTTTGCTCCGGCATCCTGTTTATGTTCTCCGCGTCTGATGGTTGTTTTTATGCCCGGACTTTAATGGTGACGCCGGGGCATACTTCCGGCTGGCCAACAAAGCTGGTCCAGCCAATACGGGAGGTGCGTTCATCTCCCAGCGTCATACCGCCAATTTGTTCAGCAGCCATCTCCAGCCGCAGATCCCATGCAAACTGATCGCGCAGAATAAATGCCACAAACATGGTTAGCGGCAGGAAGCTGTCTCCGTCGGGCAAGAATGAAAGGAACAGCTCGCGCGACAGCCCCCGGACACGCAGTAAAAATTTGCCGCTGCGATCCGGTACACGGCTGCCCAGGGTAAAATTTTGCCCCAGTAATGAACGCGGAAGCCGGTGCCAGTCCCTCTGCAGGTAGCCTCCCAGCCGGTTTTGCTGCGATGGGCGGATTTCCACCTGACGTAACTGCCAGCGCCGGAGCGTGACATCCTCAAGATCAAAACAGTGGGAAACCAGATCACAGATGATCTCCGGTGAACGACCAGGCCCCGCCAGTACCCCGGCATAGGCAAGCATTTTGCTGTGATTAATCGCCAGACGATCGCGCTGCGTCTGGCTGCCCAGTCCGACAAGGGCATACATGCGCTGAGTAAATTCGTCTGTTCCGCCATTGTTGAAACAGACATACCAGCGGTATTTGCGCCAGATGTGCCAGGTAAACTGGATCATCCGGTGTGAAAACAGATCGAGAAAATCGGCTATTCCGCTTTCACCCTGTGCGCTTTCCCAGGCAATCTGGTCAAGATAGTAGCCCGGCAGCGGCGACTGGCTGCCATGCAGGCCGGAAAACGCCACCGTCACCACGTACTGCCCGCTTTCGTTTTGCCTGACCCTGACAACATCGCTGCCGGGAAACGCGATACGGGTATCGGCTTCAAAGCGCACCACGTCTTTATCCGGATCGGTTGCCAGAGAGACATCATCATGCCTGCCCGTAAACCGGTAGATCGCGTCGACCAGCGCAAAAAAGTTATGGCGACGAACATTGATGCCATCCATGGAAAATCCGCAGCCGGAAACACCGGCAGCATTGCTTACATCAGCGCGTGCTGGCCGGTTCTCTCCGTCCATGTATAACTCTCCTGAGTGCAGGTATTAACAATGCTCAGCTCATGGAAACTGTTTACGCTGGCATACAGCGAAAAGAAGAACGAAAGCATGGTGCCCAGCAGAAAAATCTCGCCTTCACACACGAACGGTGCCGGATTGATATGCAGCGTGGTGGCAAGTCCCCGGACAGGTACGCCCTCGAACAGATGATCAACCGGACGGGTGTCAATCTTTTCGATGGCATCCAACTTTTGCTGCGACAGGCGTGCAGACTGCGGATGGTGGATACCGGGCAGGTCAAAGATATGTAAAATCTTTTTCAGCGTATCCAGATCCAGCAGGGACAGGTAGTTGAGGTTCATACAGGAAAGCAGCGTCCAGTGTAGGTTGCCGTCCTGTACCGGCCAGAGCGGCGCTGACGGTTTTGTCACATTACGGAACGGGGCTGCCGCCGTTTTTTTCCCGGCGGGAATACAGATATCGCCCGGCTGGAGTTTTGCGGGCTGATCCCGGCTGGTGCAGATCAGGCTGACCGAGGCCACCTCGTCTTTCAGTAAATGCGCTTCGGGGGTGTTGCCGTCAGCCAGCACGAAGGCAATAACATGATCAAATCCCTGATGGAACAGTGACGTTTTTTTACGGTGCTGGTAATAGACGACTTCCCTCTTCCGGGCATATTCCACCTGATGGCGGAAACCGTTAAATTCAGGGTATTCCCGCACCACCGGTTCAATACTGCCTTTGCTTACCGAGCGTACCTGGCTGGATACCTGCCTGACGGCAAAAATGTCATAACAGTCCGGGCGTTTATGGCTGGCGTAAAGAGGATATTCAATACGACCACTTTCCGGTGCAATCACCTCGGCATGATGAACGAACAGATTCACCGCAGGCGAGCAGAACAGCCGGAATGAATTTTCCCGGATTTTGCTGTCAACGGGGAGCGGGAGAGAAAAATGTAGCCGCAGGGTTATCTGCTCTGCCGTCAGGTCTGCCGGAAAAGGCTGAATGCCGCTGACATCAAAAAACAGGAAGCTAGCCGGGTAACAGAGGTATTCCTGTAAGATCCTGTAGCCGCTGTAGACATTTTTAGGGTAAGGCAGCAACGCATCCTGCTTGTCAAAACCGACCGGCGTCAGGCGAAAATCAGATAACGCCGTCGAGGTGCCATTGACCAACAGCTCGGCCTGACAGAGATAACGGCACAGCCATAAATAAAGCTGCCAGCGGGTATAATCGTCATCATTTCCCAGCCAGAAGCGGATTTTATTCAGATCCAGTGATGCCAGGCTGATTTTTTTGTTGGTGGCAAACGTGATGTCAATCATGCCAAGTTTATGGCTGCTGTTGTTGACTACCGATGCAACGCGCAACGGCTGCAGCCAGACATCCCGGCTGAGGGTGAATGTACAGGCAGGCGGAAGATCCCTGTCATTGTCACTGTAGACTTCGTCATCACTGTCCATGAGAACAGGCAGACTTTTAACCTGTTCGCCACGGTCAACTTTGACAGGGGTGGTAATGGTGTTGATGTCCGGCGCGTATTCAATGATGGTCATTGAGGGAGTCGGACGCAGATAATTGGGACAGAGTGTGTTCAACAGACTGTGGGTCAGTTCGGGAAATTCATCCTCAATCTTGGCCCGCAGATTACCGGACAGAAACGCAAATCCTTCAAGCATACGCTCGACATCCGGATCGGTGCCTTTTTCAGCCAGAAAACGCGCCAGATGCGGCTTCTCTTTCGCCAGCACCTTGCCAAGCTGGCGGATATAGTCGAGTTCTTCCCGGAAATAGCGTTCTTCCATTGCCATAGTCTTTAATCCATCCTGTAATGCTGGCAACCATCAAGCCGTACATTAAATTCCAGAACGTTTTCGCGTCCTTCTATATCCACAAACGCCGTGATCTGAAAACGAAGATCCAGCGGACAGTTCCGGTCCTGAGCTGCAGCGGTGATATCCACCAGAGAAATCCGGGGTTCGTAATGCAGGATGCAGTGGCGGATTTTTTCGACCTGCGTCTCATAAAAACTGCCGGATGCCTGTTCTTCGCTCCCCGGATCGGCAATCCCCATTTCCGGAGCACTCTGGCAGGAACCGGGACGAGTGTTCAGCACATTATTCAGGTTATTCCTGATAGAATTCTGCAGTGCCTGAATACCCGTGGAACGTGAACGTAACGTCTGCGTTTCATTGCATAAACGTTCAAATAAACTTCCAGCAGCGCTTTGTCCACGTCCCCTCATCCTGATGATCCTTATTCTTTGTCCAGCCGCCCTACCAGGGACAGCTCAAACGAGGCGCCCATATATTTAAAATGGGGTCTGACGGACAGCGCGACCTGATACCAGCCAGGTTCGCCTTCCACATCCAGAACCTCGACTTTTGCTGCTCGCAGGGGTTTACGGCTGCGGACATCGGCAGGCGGGTTTTCCTGATCGGCAATATACTGTTTGATCCAGTTGTTCAGTTCACGTTCAAGGTCAGTACGTTCTTTCCATGAACCAATTTGTTCACGCTGCAACACTTTTATGTAATGCGCTAATCTGTTGATAATGAACATGTATGGAAGCTGAGTGCCCAACTTGTAGTTCGTTTCCGCCGCCTTGCCTTCGGGGGTATTGGGGAAATGCTTGGGCTTTTGTACCGAATTTGCAGAGAAAAATGCCGCATTATCAGAGCCTTTTCGCATGGTCAGAGTAATAAAGCCCTCTTCCGCCAGCTCATACTCTCGACGGTCAGTGATTAACACCTCAGTGGGTATTTTGGCCTGAATTTGCCCCATAGATTCAAACAGATGTACGGGTAAATCTTCCACCGCACCGCCATTTTGCGGACCAATAATGTTGGGGCACCAGCGGTATTTGGCGAAGCTATCGGTCATACTGGATGCCAGCAAAAATGCTGTGTTTCCCCAGAGAAAATCTTCATGATCGCCGGTAACATCTTCCTGATAATTAAATGTTTTTACAGGATTGTCTGTCGGAGAATATGGAAGGCGTAAAAGGTAACGCGGCGCAGTGAGGCCCAGATAACGGGAATCTTCCGATTCACGCAATGAGCGCCATTTGGCATAAGCCGGCCCTTCAAATACCGCATATAGATCTTTGATTTGCGGCAGTTCAGTGTATGAATCCAGGCCAAAAAACGCCGGGGCAACAGAAGAAAGGAACGGGGCATGAGCCATTGCCCCTACGCTGCTGAGGTAGCGGAGCAGCTTCATATCCGGCGTGGTGTTGCTGAATTCATAACCACCAATCACCGCCGCGACGGGTTCACCACCAAATTGTCCGTAACCGGAGGCATATACATGTTTGTAAAAGCCGGACTGGATGATTTCTGGTGCAAATTCAAAGTCATCCAGTAGCTCCTGCTTAGTGGCATGCAGAACGTGGATCTTAATATTTTCCCGAAAATCCGTGCGATCAACCGTCGTTTTTACTGAACGCCAGAACGACTCGCGTTCCTGAAAGACGTTGTTGTGCTGAATGGCGTCCATCTGTTTGCTCATTTTCGCATCCAGCTCGGCAATCATCCGGTCTACAGCAAGTTTATTGACGGGTTCATGTTGATCTCCACTTTGCAGCAGGCTGGTTATAAATGCGGCAACTCCCTGACGTGCAACATCATAGCCTTCAGATTCCGGCTCGATACGGGTCTGTGCCATGATGGCATCCAGCAACGATGCGGGAGACGCAGAGGCCGATACTGGTTCGGCGATGGTCAGTTCCTGTTCCTGTAAAGACATGCAGCTCTCCTTCGTGATTATTCTTTATTTACAACACTCAGCTCTTCGAGGAGCTGTTCACGTGCTTTTTCATCATCCAGCATCGCCTGGATTTGAGCCCGAAAGGCCGGAAGATTGCCCAGAGGGCTTTTCAGAGCAACCAGCGCCTCACGCAGTTCCAGTAGCTTTTTCATTTCGGGTACCTGGCGGGCAACGTTATCCGGTGAGAAATCGCTTAAGGATTTAACATCCATCATGATGTTCAACTCATCATCAGACTTACCACCGAGAAGGTTTGGTACAGTAAAGTTCAGGCTTATACCCGCTTCTGAAATAACAGAGTTGAAGTTATTTTTATTAATGGAAACGGCACTGCGCTCATCGATTGCAGAGTTATCCATCTTTCCCATATCTCCAACAACCAATAAATTCAGAGGCAGCTCAATTTCTGCGGTCTGACCATTTGTTTTTGGAACATACTTGATGTTAATTCTTTCTTTTGGAGCAACACTACCATCGCTTTTATTGCTACTCATATTCAAGAAATCCTTTTAAAGATAACATTAGCCCAACCAGTATTAACAGAGCCGACTTTAAATCATCATCTATCATTTTAGAAAATGGATTCACGCCACCATATAAAACTCAAAAACACATTCTCAAACTCAATGAATTACAATAAAAAACCACCTTTTCACCGTGAGCTTAAAATATCTTACTGCAAACTCAGCAACATGATCTGAATCATGTATTTCGCGAAGTTTTTACCACATACTCCTGACGATAAAATATGAAGATAAACAGAACCCATTCATTTGACAGGACGTAAGAGCCAATAACAAGTTCATTACCGGACATTGTAATTAGCTTTATCCAAACGGATAATCCGACTCAACTAATTGGCTGCTAAAATCATTTAAAAACCAAAAGATACAATATCTTTTGTGGGAACTTATTGTCCGGAAAAAATGTTTGGCAGCCTTGCGCCATTTACCGTTACGAAGATAAGTCAGTTGTTGTTATGGATATATTTTCCATACATCAAATGTGAAAACAATGTAAAAGGAGTGAGTCGAATGCCTACACCGTGCTACATATCCATTACTGGACAAACCCAGGGAAATATTACTGCTGGCGCGTTCACCGCGGAATCTGTTGGTAACATTTACGTTCAGGGCCATGAAGATGAAATGCTGGTCCAGGAGTTTAACCACAACGTTACCGTTCCAACCGATCCTCAATCCGGCCAACCCGCCGGTCAACGCGCGCACAAACCTTTTATCTTTACCGTAGCGCTGAACAAAGCCGTTCCGTTGCTGTACAACGCACTGGCTTCCGGTGAAATGCTGCCTACAACTGAGTTGCATTGGTACCGCACCTCCATTGAAGGCAAGCAAGAGCACTTCTTCACCACCAAGCTGACCGACTCCACCATCGTGGATATCGATTGTCACATGCCGCACTGCCAGGACGCAGAGAAGCGTGAATTCACGCAGTTGATCAGAGTCTCGCTGGCATACCGGAAAATCGAGTGGGAACACGTCACTGCCGGGACTTCTGGTGCCGATGACTGGCGTGCGCCACTCGAAGCGTAAATCGGGCATAAAGCCTTCCTCAACACTGCGGAAGGCTTTGTTTTTTTTCAGATACAGCTTACCGGTTTTGAGGATATTTTATGCCCATACAGGGAACACATTTCACGCTTGAGGTGGACGGGCAGGCTCCGGATACCTTCGCTGTGGTGGGGTTTCGACATTCTCAGTCCTGCTCAACGTTATTCTCACTCAGCGTGAACGCTGCCAGCAGGAACCCGGCCGTCTCTTTTGAGGCATTGCTGGAAAGCAACGCCACCCTGACTGTCTTTCGAAACAACGTACCGCAGCGCCGTGTCATGGGAGTTGTCACCGCCTGTGAGCAGGGTGATACCGGTAAAAATCAGACGCTGTATACCCTGCATATCCGCCCTCCGTTCTGGCGCAGTACGCTGCGGCGTAACAGTCGTATCTTCCAGAACACGGATATAAAAGGCATTGTTTCAACGCTGTTTGGTGAAATGCTGGTGACCAAATGGCAACCCAGACTGTCCAGTGATCATCCCGAACGGGAGTTCTGCGTGCAGTTCATGGAAACCGACCACAATTTCATCAGCCGCCTGTTGGCTGAGGAAGGCATTTTTACATATGAAGAAGAGGCTGACGGCGAGCAACAGCTTATTCTGTGCGATAACGCGGCCAATTTACCAGATAGCGAATCGCTTAACTATCACCCGGAACCTGGTGAGGAAACACATCTTTATCACGTTTCACAGTTCCGGCGTAGTGCACAAATCCAGCCTGCAAAGGTAACTACTCAGGATTACACATTCAAAACTCCGTCGTGGCACGGGACATTTGACCATCTGGGCGACAACCTGGATGCCCAGTACCCTATTTACGAGTTCTTTGATTATCCGGGGCGCTTTAAAGATGATGCTCACGGTAAAGCGTTCACCCAGTACCAGACCGAAGGCTGGCGTAATAATGCAGAGCGGGTCAATGGCGTAAGCGACTCGCCAAAATTGTGGCCCGGTGTGCGGTTCGAACTTAAAGAGCACCCCCGCGCCGACCTCAATGTGCAGTGGCAGGTGATAAGTAGTGAACTCATCGGGGAACAACCGCAGGCACTGATTGGTAATGAAGATCAGGGGACCTCACTGGTCAATCATTTTCAGGTAATACCCGGCAAACAGACGTGGCGGCCCACGCCGCTCCCCAAGCCACAGATGGACGGCCCGCAGACAGCGGTCGTTACCGGACCGCCGGGAGAAGAGATTTTCTGCGACGAGCACGGACGTGTCAGGGTCAAATTTACCTGGGATCGCTATAACCCGCCGGATGACGGCAGCTCCTGCTGGATACGCGTGTCACAGGCGTGGGCGGGAGCCGGATTCGGTAATTTAGCCATTCCCCGTGTCGGGCAGGAAGTGATTGTCGATTTTCTGAATGGCGACCCCGATCAGCCCATCATCATTGGTCGCACCTATCACGCGGACAATAGATCCCCCGGCAGCCTTCCCGGCACCAAAACGCAGATGACGCTGCGCTCCAAGACCTATAAAGGCGGCGGGTACAACGAAATGATGTTCGAGGATGCTACCGGGCAAGAACTGCTGTCGATGCATGCTCAAAAGGATATGCATACCGTTGTAGAAAACGACTGCACAACGGAAGTGAAGCACGATGATCACACCATTGTTACCCACGATCAGACCGTTGACGTTAACAATGAGCAACACAGCACAATCAAAATGGACTGTACGCAGACAGTAACGGAAGGCACCCAGACCGTTACCGTAGAAAAAGGCGACCAGCACATAAAGGTGAATACCGGCCAGCGTTCGCTGTTCGTGGCTAACGCACACAGTGTGACGGTAAAAGCGGGTGGAGAAACCAACACCATCCAGGCGGGCGGACAGTCAAATACCATCACCGGTAGCCGGATACTGACGATAAAAGAAGGCGATCAGACAACGGATATTACCGGAGAGCTGAAGCTGACGGTGGGGAAAGCCATCACCATTACCTGCGGGGCGGCAAAGCTGCAGATCAAAAACGACGGCTCTGTCACGCTGAACGGTACGAAATTCACCTTTACCGCGACGGGCGAAGTCAAGGTCGAAGGCAAGGAAATCACCCTGAACTAAACGGATAACCGCAGGACAAGCGCATGCCCGGAAGTAAGAATGCCGTTGAACGAAAGCTGGCGGAAGTGGAAAACCTCTGGCTGGATGCCAGCGATGATGACGATGCTCGTCTGTTTATCTGGCGCACTGCAGCAGATTCTGATCGGCTGATACAGGTTTTTTTTGCCCTTCAGCAAGAAGGGCAAAACGACTACACCACGCCGGATTTGTTTGTTCACTTCACCACGCCGTTTGAAACATCTTATGGTTATTCACATGCGCTGGAGCAGGAATTCACTGAGCGCGTCAATATCTCATCGTTTCCTGAATCACGCTGGTCATCAGATGGACGGGTCCCCTGTTACGGGGGAGAAACGTTGTTTTCCCTGCTGAATGATTTCGCCCATTACCATCAGGGCAGTTTTCGTTATCTGGCTGTCATCCTGACGCCTGCGGCTATCAGCCATTCCGATTCTTTTCATCGTTTTCTTGATGGACTGTGTTGTGCCGGTACAGCGGTGCCGTCTTACCTGCGGTTTATGCTGGTGGACACTCTCGAAAATCCGACATGGCAGGGACTGGCAGCGCGTTTTCCTGACACGGTCCGGATACTTACTCCGGAAATTAATGAAGACGAACTGATGCGCCAGACGCTGAACGAAACGCCCACCTCGGACGGCGCAGCCATGCTGCGTTTCCGGCAGGTAATGGTGGATTCCTTTATTTCCCTGAAAAATGGCACCGCAGCACAAACTGAACACCTCGCACAAAAAGCAGTAGTGCTAGCGCGTCAGCAAGGATGGACGGAACAGCAGGTCATCATGTTAAGCATGATTGCAGGAGCGTGGTTAAAGGAACAGCAAGCCCAACGCGCGGCTTATCACTACCGTCTCGCCGTTCAGGAGGCAGGATCCCTGCCAGCAGAATCGCGCCATATTCTAAAAACACAAAACCTGATGGGTGAAGGGAATGCCTGGTTTATGAATCAAGCGTACCTGAAATCCTCTTCTTCTTACTATAACGCCGCGCTAGAAGCGCAAAAAGTTCCTTCGCCATTACTCGCAATGGAAGGGTATCGGATGGCGGGATTTAGTCTGATGAGCGTCACACCGCTACCGGAAGACATTACTCAACATTATTACGATGCTTTCCTAACAGGGTTATCCATGAGCGAATCAGACCGTAACCAGTCTGGTTTTATGCAAATATTTCGAGACCTGCTTAATTTTCTAGCCCCTGACGCAACCGCCCGCTGCGATCGGTTGGCTAGTCATTATCGCAGCCAGCTCGAAAAATTGGTTTGCCAGGCCGAAATGCAGGTTTATCAATCCTCATTACTGAATATTAACTCAGTAGTAGCAGAGAGCGACAACATGTTAATGCAGCATTCTGAAGAGCTGTTTCACTGTACGATCGTTCAACGAGAGCATTCTTTACAGAAAGAAAGCGATCTATATCAGGACGTGCTTTCTCTTGCACGCAAATACAGTTATGACTTCTGGAACCCTGGAACAGAAATCTTGCACCCGGATGATAAGCCCGTTGGCGACGTGGCAATACCCAATTTTGAATATAAAAAGCAGACATGCCTTACAGAACTAGATAACTACTTGCTATTTAAAAAAGTTTTTATGTGATGGTGTACAACAGTGGACAAATATAACTTTAAGAAATTTTTCGCACATTGGTATAAGAGTATGCTTTCTTATAATGGATTATCGAGGTTTAATCTGAAACGATGGTTATCAGCATGGTTAATACTATTGGCGGCAATGATAATTGCCGCCATATTTATACATTTCTCTGGCGATGAATATACGTATGAAGTCAATAAATTTTTAAGATTTATTCGGCGATTATTATTTTGAGCCACAGGGAAAAGTCATGAAAAGGACTGTCAGTAAACATTTTGATCCAATGGTTGGGATCGATTTCCATTCCTATGCTCTTCCTCCTGGCATCTGGCCTACTCCACATATATCAATTGTGTTTGATTTAATGGATTACATTAATGTGCCTTTTTTCGGTGGTGCTACTGTAACCATTCACGGTTTGAAGCGCACGGTAGCGGGAACTGAAGGGAAAGTTTTCCATATTCTGGTGGGTGTTCCTGTCCCACCAGTGAAAGTTCCCGGCGGACCGCAAACTGATGATGAGTTGTTTATGGGAAGTAAGACGGTGGTAGTGGATGGCGATCCGCTTTCCCGACGCCTCTCGCCAACCCTCGGTTGTAACGTTGTGGGAATAATTCCTCCGCTCCGTCTCAGGAGAGCCAAAAAGATCCCCATACTCTCCCTTACTGCCCCCCTTACGGTGAATATGGCGCTGCCGCATCACGTTTTTGTCGGGGGACCACAAACAATCAATGTCGCAGGTATTTTACAAAAAGCAGGCCTGGCTGCTTTTAAACGCTCAGGAAAGACCAGAGCATTTCAGAAATTCATGGACAAATTTAAGTCGTTTCGCCAGAAGCTCTTTAAAAACATGGAGCCGGGCTTCCTGAAATGTAAGGTGCTTCGTGCGGAACCGGTGGATATCCGTGACGGCAGCGTGCGGCTGGAGCAGCGGGACTTCCTGCTGCCTGGGCGAGTTCCGCTGGACTGGATACGCTATTACCGCTCTGCGGATGTTCAGGAAGAAGGCTGGCTGGGCTTCGGCTGGAAGACGCTGGCGGACACCCGTCTGGTTTACCATCCGGAAGCGGATTACCACGAACTGGTGCTGGCGGACGGCTCGCTGTTTTTTGCAGAGGCACCGGCACAGGCTGGCGCGGCTCATGCGGTGAACAGCCTGCCGGGCGGGGCGCTGATGTGGTATGAGGATGAGGACGGCGGCACGGCACGCCACTGGACGGTTGAAACACAGGAGAACCGCCGCTGGTGCTTCAGCCAGACGATGAATGCAGCGCAGTTGCAGACAGTGCTGCGCCCTTCCCGGCTGGAGGACAACAACGGCAACGGCTGGCGCTTCCGCCATGAAGACGGCGGCCTCACGCTGACGGAGTATACGGCGCAGGGCGCAACCGGGCGCGTGGTGGTGGCGGAATGTACTGACCGGCGCATCACCCGGATCCGGCTGCACGACAGCCAGGCGTACACCGGGCCGGACGGCGACGAGCCGGAAAGGGTGCTGGCAACCTATGATTATACGGCGTCCAGGCAGCTTGCCCGCCACACGGACAGCCTGGGCCACAGCCGGGAGTTTGCCTGGGTGGACGCGGTATATATGCAGTACCACGCCGACCGCCTGGGCCAGCGCTTCCACTATGACTACGACGACGCCCGGCGGGTGGTTCACGCCTGGGGCGACGGCGGCTGGTACGATTATCACTTCGCGTGGAACGATGCCTGCCATGAACTGGAGATGACCGACTCGCTGGGCAACATCACGATAATCCGCTTCAGCGAAGACGGTCTGCCGCTGTGCGAGATTGACCCAGAAGGCGGAGCCACCTTCTTTCTTTACGATGAGTTCGGTCAGACGGTGAGTATCACCTCCCCCTGCGGCAGGACGTCCCGCTTCGAATACGATGAGGCTGGCCATATAGTCCGGGAAATCACCCCGGACGACAGCGAGTACACGGCGACCTGGCAGCGCCTGCATCTGAAGGACGCGGCAGACCCGGAAGGGAGCCGCTGGCAGTTTACGTACGATGAACGCGGCAATCTGACGGTGGCCACAGACCCGGCGGGCGTACAGCGGCAGTACCATTACGATAATTACGGCCATGTGGTGCGCCGCGACACGCCGGGTAGCGGGCATGAACTGTTTGAATACGACCGTCTGGGTTTTACCACCTGCGTGACGGCACGCAGCGGCGGGAAGAGCTGGTATCTCCACGACAACACCGGGCGGCTGCTGTCCGAGACGGACGCGCTGAATCAAACCCGCCGCTACCGCTACGACAGTGAAAACCGACTGGTGCAGGCGAAACTACCGGAGCGCAATGCCGTCACCCTGTCTTATGACGCGGAAGGCCAGCTTGTCGCTTACGACGACGGCCAGAGCCGCGTGACGCACCTGACCTACACGCCCACCGGGGAAGTCAGCGGCTGCACCACTCCGGATGGGGAGCAGGTGCGCTATGAGTACGACACGGAAGACCGGTTAACCGGGGTCGTGAATCAGCTAAACCAGCGCTGGCGGCTGGTGCGCGACAGCCTGGGACGGATAACGCAGGAGCAGGACTGGCGCGGGCAACACACCGGATACCAGTGGGATGCGGACAGCCTCCTGGTGGCGAAGACCGCCCCGGACGGCACCATGCTTCAGTACAGACATGACAGACAGGGCCGCGTTACGGCGGAATACCACCATGACACCCTCCTCACCCGCTATGAATACGACAGCCGCGGCCTGCTGACGGCGTGCGACAACCCGCACCGCAGGCTGGGGTGGAAATATGACGCTGCAGGCAGGCTGGCTGAAGAGTCGCAAGACGACTTCCTGATACGGCACGGGTATACGGAACATGGCCAGTATGCCGGGAGAGTCAGCAGCACCGGCCACCGGGTGATGCTGGGGTACAACGACGCCGGGCAGCTTCATCTGGTGCAGATTAACGACCGCCCGCCGGTGGTGATGAAATACGACGGGCTGGGGCGCCTCCGTGAGGAGCAGCTTTCGCCAGAGCTGAAGCGGGAGCTGCGCTATAACGCCCAGGGTGCCCTGAGCGCCCGGGCGGTGACCCGACAGTCACAGCCGTTGTTCAGCACCGAATGGCATTACGACCCTCACGGCAGGGTGCGGATGCGCAGTGACAGCGCATCGGGGAAGGAATTTTACGCGTATGACGTGATCGACCGCCTGACGGCGCACACGGACGTACTGGGCCGGATGGAGAGCTTCGTTTACGACGCGGCGGGCAACCGGCTGCGGGAAGAAATCCGGTTGCGCCATCCTGAACAGCCCGGACAAAGCGGCGATGACGGCTGGCGCTGCCATGCGTGGCTGAAAGACAGCCGTGATAACCCGCTGGAACACGACTACAACCGCAATGGCCAGATGGTGGCGCGGCGGTGGCTGAAGCCGGGAAGCTGGCAACGGGAGGTCATCACCGAACATCTGGAATGGGACGTCAGGGGCCAGCTGGTACGGCTTTGCAGCGACACGCAGGAGACGCGCTACGGCTATGACGGTCTGGGGCGGCGGGTGTTCAAGAGGACGGTAAAGGCCGGAGAGCACACGGCGGCGCTGCGCTGGTTCTGGTGGGAAGGCGATGCGCTGATGGCCGAGGCGCAGGAAACCGAAGACATAACAGAAACCTGTACTGCCGCCTGCGACATACAGTTGCCGGGTTCGGACCATGCACGCAGGGAGAATCTGGTACAGCTTACACAGGGACTGACGCTGCGGGAGTACGTCCATTACCCGTACAGCTTTGAGCCGCTGGCGCTGATAACGCACCGGACGGGACCGGACGGCGGGTGCGGTGATAAAGACCCCACCGCCGTGTACTTCTACCACAACGACGTGAACGGCGCCCCGCTGCGGCTGACGGACAGAACCGGCGCGGTAGTGTGGCGGCAGGCGGAATCGGGGGCATGGAGCACGCGATACCGTCAGGAAGGACTGGTGAGTAATCCGCTGCGGTTCCAGGGGCAGTATTATGATGAAGAGAGTGGTTTACATTACAACCGGTACAGGTACTATGAACCAGAGAGCGGACGGTATATCTCGGCTGACCCGATAGGGCTGGCGGGGGGGATAAACTTATATCAGTATGCTCCGAATCCGTTAAGTTGGATCGATCCGCTTGGTCTTACTGGCTGGCAAATAGATGGTGATAGGACGACAGCTATATTACAAGGTGGGCCATTTAAAGAGAAATATTATAAAGATGGAAAAACAGGATTATGGTGGTCAAAAGATACAACCGGACATGGTGGTTCAGCCTATAAAGTTTACAGAGAAAATTCCACATCCCTAGAATGGATCGCAGATGCTGATAAATATGGCCAGTTTATGCCTGATAAGCATAAAGGCGACACAGGGAAAAATATTCCCAAAAAGGGTTGTAAAAATATATCTATCAAGAAATAAGGTTACTTATGATTAATTCGCCCGAAGAGTTTATAGAATTAAGAAATAGTGATGTTTCCGCCAAATACAATAGAACTGGAACAGAGGAAGCACCCATTTCGGTATGGAATGATCTTATTGAAAAACATCCAGAAATGAGAGTTTGGGTGGCAAGAAATAGAACTATCCCTAGAGAAATAATAGGTCGTCTTTCTAAAGATAATGATCCTATAGTACGGGATGCAATTTGCTCTAAATATCCACTTGATATGGATATATATCTTTTGCTTTCTAAAGATTCAGATGAGGGTATTAGAGCAAGATTAACATACAACAAAGGGCTGCCTCTCGCTATTTTAAAAGAGATGTCTGAAAACGATCCTAGCGATTTTGTAAGATCTCAAGCCTTGGATAAGTATAAACAACGTGTATCTTGAAATAGTAAAAAGCCGGGTAAGAAATTAAATCTTCCCTGCTTTTTTATTATTCAGCTTTGGTTCATTCCACTAAACAAGCACGTCTTTAATCCCCTTAACGACATGTTTAGCCTGATAAAGCTGCTCGCGCAGTTGCTGCACCTCATTACAGTCCGCCATCAGCACAATGCCCCCCTGCGAAATCTTCACCGTCACGCCCCGCCCGTTCTCAAACCCCGCTTCCGCCAGCCAGTTGCCCTTAAGGTGCAGGCTGGAGCTGAGCGAATATCCGGTGGGGATTTTGATTTTACGGTTGGTGTTGGAAATGCCGATATAGCCGACTTTAAGACGGCGCTGGGTTTTGGAAAGGGCGGCTTTAAGATTAATATTGTGTTCAGTTAGGAGTAACGACTCCGGAGAGTGGATGGTGAAATGCGGCCAGATACAGCGTGGATATTTAAGACACTTATATCATCCCCTTCGTGAATAAACAGCATGTTAAAACATGCGTTATAAACATTAAGTAAGTGAACAACTAATTACAAGACCTTGTCAGGGTGATATGTTCATCAATAATTAAAAGTATTGCTCAGAGCAGTCATTCAGCAATTGTTTACTAATAAAAAAGTCGTTGCCGGAAAGCTAATATCGGTACGGGCGGTAGCATGCGACTCGAAAATACGCTTACCGCCGTTGATTTGCAGTCTGATCGACGCCGTGCCGTCACGGTCACGCTCTTCACCGCCAGCGGCATTACGACCCCCACGGCAGAGTGCGGATGCGCAATGATAGCGCATCGGGAAAGGCGTTTTACGCGTATAACGTGATGGACCGGCTGACGCATTAATACAACCGCAATGGCCAGATGGTGGCGCGGCGGCGGCTGAAGCCGGGAAGCTGGCAACGGGAGGTCATCACCGAACATCTGGAATGGGACGTCAGGGGCCAGCTGGTACGGCTTTGCAGCGACACGCAGGAGACGCGCTACGGCTATGACGGTCTGGGGCGGCGGGTGTTCAAGAGGACGGTAAAGGCCGGAGAGCACACGGCGGCGCTGCGCTGGTTCTGGTGGGAAGGCGATGCGCTGATGGCCGAGGCGCAGGAAACCGAAGACATAACAGAAACCTGTACTGCCGCCTGCGACATACAGTTGCCGGGTTCGGACCATGCACGCAGGGAGAATCTGGTACAGCTTACACAGGGACTGACGCTGCGGGAGTACGTCCATTACCCGTACAGCTTTGAGCCGCTGGCGCTGATAACGCACCGGACGGGACCGGACGGCGGGTGCGGTGATAAAGACCCCACCGCCGTGTACTTCTACCACAACGACGTGAACGGCGCCCCGCTGCGGCTGACGGACAGAACCGGCGCGGTAGTGTGGCGGCAGGCGGAATCGGGGGCATGGAGCACGCGATACCGTCAGGAAGGACTGGTGAGTAATCCGCTGCGGTTCCAGGGGCAGTATTATGATGAAGAGAGTGGTTTACATTACAACCGGTACAGGTACTATGAACCAGAGAGCGGACGGTATATCTCGGCTGACCCGATAGGGCTGGATGGTGGGCTGAATCAGTATGCCTATGTGCCGAACCCGTTAACTTGGGTGGATCCACTGGGGCTGAAATGTCGAGAAACAGAACAGACTGTATGGACAAATCATGGATATAAACACTTCCTCCCTAAGAATAAATCTTGGAAAGATATAATAAAATCCACCAAGACTGGCCCTGCAAAATATACACATGATGTGGATATTAAAACATTAGAATATGATGTCTTTAATACAGGTATGCCCGTTACAAATGGCAAACCCTGGAAAGTAAAAGATATAGGACAAGTTATTGGTGCCAGTGAGGGTAAAGAATCTCAGTGGATGAGGGTTGAGCTTAGTGCCAACACAATCCATGGTCATCCAATATCACTAGATGAATTCCGAAGGTTAACAACATAATGAACATTAATTTCTCAGTAAAAAAAGGAGAAATCGTATTCAACGAATTCTCCCTGAAAAAAGATATTCCTCTTGGCAAACAGTTGGATGAGCTTAAAGAAGATATGCTTCAGGTTGAATTTCCTGATGGCTATATTCTTGATGTCGGGTGGCGCCCATCTTTTGACGAAAATGGCAAGTTTTATATTTATTTAATAAAAGACTTCAATTGGGAAGAGCCGGTTTATAGCGGGAGTGCAGAAGATATCGAATTATTAGAATTGAAAGTTAAACAGGCAATAAAAAAACTCTGATAAAAAGCCGGGCAAGAAATTAAATTCTCCCGGATTTTTATTATTCAACTTTCGTTCAGTGCACTAAATAGCCGTGCTTAAACCCTTAACCACTTGTTTAACCTGATAAAGCTGCTCGCGCAACTCCTGCACCTCGTCACCATCAGCCATCAGCCATCAGCCATCAGCACAATACACCCCTGTGAAATTTTCACGGTGACGCCACGTCCGGTCTCAAATCCCGCCCTTGCGAACCAGTTACCCTTGAGGTGCAGACTGGGATCCGGTGGGAGCCTTGGTCTTGCGGTTGGTGTGGGAGAGACCGAATCAGTCGAATCTGAGAAAATGATATTTTTGGAAATGATGAATTTAAGATTAACATTGTACTTAGCCAGTATTAACAACTTTGGGTATTTGATTGTGAGGTTCAGGAAGATGCTGCGTGGATATTTAAGATCCTTATGTTATAATTTTTCTTAAAAATTAATAAACGAGCGACTAATTGCAAGCCTTGGCTAGGGTGATATATTCATCAATAATTAAAACGACTGCTTTAGGGCAGTCATTCAGCAGTTGTTTACTAATAAAAAGTAGCTGCCGTAAAGCTCATATCGGTACGGGCGGTAGCATGCAGCCTGGGAACGCTCTTACCGCCGATGATTTGCTGTCTGATCAGCGCCGTGCCGTCACATTCATGCTCTTCACCGTCAGTGGCATTATGACCGGGCCTACAGCCTGACGAAGCTTGCCGACGCCATGCGTGGAACGATGGCGGATACGCTGAAGGCTAACAATCAGTTCAGCCATGCAGTATGGTCCGACGGCAGGACAGCTTCGGCACGTGAAGAGCGCTTCACTTACGATAAAAAACAGAACATCACCTCCCGTCAGGGCTGGTTCAGCGGGGTGACTGGGGCGGCGGATGTTCAAGAGGCGGTAAACGCCGGAGAGCACACGGCGGCGCTGCGCTGGTTCTGGTGGGAAGGCGATGCGCTGATGGCCGAGGCGCAGGAAGCCGCAGACATAACAGAAACCTGCACTGCCGCCTGCGATATACAGTTGCCGGGTTCGGACCATGCGCGCAGGGAGAAGCTCGTACAGCTTACTCAGGCACTAACGCTGCGTGAGTACATTTATACCCTACTGCTTTGTACCTCTGGCGCTGATAACCCACCGGACGGGGCCCGATAGCGGCGGGGATACAGACCCGATTCGCTCAGCTTCAGCCACAACGACGTGAATGGCGCACCTCTGTGGTTGATTAACCGAGCGCCGTGACCTGCTGATTACATGTGATAACCCGCACCGAAGGCTGGACGGGCAGAAAATCCCTACCCCACTCTCACCCACCGCCACCCCACAACCATCGTCCCCAGCACAATCGTCAATCCTGCCGCTACGTGCAGAAGAAAATCCAGCGGATGCACCTCCACCGGATGGCAAAGCGACAGCAGCGTCAGCGCCATACAGGCGACTCCCGCCCCCGCAACGGCAAGCGTACGCAGCGGGTACAGGGCTCGCGTACGCCGTAAACAGGCAATCACGAGCACGACCATCGGCGCGCTCACCGCCATCATAAAGACATAGCAGTTCACCTCATCGGGATGATGCACCTGGCCGCGCGCCGATCCCAGACTCATCGACACGCCAGTGAGCCAAACCGCAATCAACGGCACGAAGGCTTTCCAGCTCAATGGTTTGCGCCCTGCAATGCTTAACAGAAAGGCATTGCGGACGGCGAGCGTTCCAGTAATAAACGCCGCGGTCAGCTGAAGCGCCGCAAGCGGTGCGCCGGGCTGGGTCCAGTCCGTTGCCACGCGGTGAAACACCAGGCTGCTTAACCAGCCGCACGGCAACGCTACCAGCAGCCAGCCGACAACGCGCCAGTGGCTTGCCCAGGGGCGGCGTATCGGCCTGACGTCCTGGCTCAGCTGTTTAATCAATACATCATGATCGGCCATGGTTTGCTCCCATCCGGCGAAGGTTGGTTAGTGCTCTGTGTAATAACGATTTCACTGCAGCAATACTGAGGTTGTTGCGCATAGCGGCCTCGGCGAGGCTCATCTCCTGCAGATGAACATGCTCAACAATCTGACGCTGGCGGGAAGGAAGCTGGTCTAGTATCAGCGTCAGTTCATCCTCCCGCTCGGCCTGTTCCGGGGTGTTCTCACAGGCAACCTCGAATGCACTCTCATCATCAGATTCCCGCTGGCGGTGGCGCCCGCGCTTGCGTAACGCATCGATGGTGCGGGCCTGCGCAATCGCCATGAGCCACGGCAGAAACGGACAGGCGGGATCGTAAGTATGGCGCACCCGGTGAACCGTCAGCAGAACGTCCTGGATGACATCGTCAACCAGGGCGCCGTCGGCAATCTGTTTGCGGACAATCGCCCGGATAACCGGAACGATGGCCCGCAGCAGCTGCGTATAGGCTTCGCGATCGCCCGCCTGCGCCCTATCCATCAACCCAGGCCATGCCTCGCGCGGCGCTAAGCCGTTATCCATATTCCGCCATGATGATTACCTCATGCTTTTTTGTTGGCCGCCTGAGTCAGAGCATTCACGACGATGGATGGCGTAAGTACCTGCGGCAGGACTTTCGGTTCACTCCCGTCCGCCGGATAAACCACATACAGCGGTAGCCCACCTTGCCCGAAGGTGTTCATCGCATCATCGATATCCGCGTTAAATTTGGTGGAATCCGCCACCATATAAACAGCCCCCGTACTGGCCAGCGCCTGTTTCACCGCCGCAGTAGAGAGCGACGTCCGCTCGTTAACCTGACAGGTGATACACCACGATGCCGTAAAATCCACAAAGATGGCTTTACCGTGGCCACGCATCTCCTTAACCGTCTGCGGAGACCATTTAACCCGCGTGATGTTCTCTGCGCTCTGCACGTCCGGCTGTGAAGGCTGGGTATGCATCACGCCAGGCAGCAGGCTAATCGCCGCGATAAACAGCACCACCGTCACCGCCAGCAGCGCTTTGTACGGCTGGCCGATATAGCGCCTGCGCTGGGCCATCCCGTACAGCCACGCGGCAAAACTTACCACCACGGCGCACGCCAGCATAGCCGCCAGCGCACTGGTGCCTGCCTGCTGCGTGAGTACCCACACCAGCCAGGCGAACGCGCCGAGCATAGGAAACGCCAGCCCGCGCTTGAGGATATCCATCCAGGCGCCCGGTCGCGGCAGACGCTCCGCTATCGACGGGAAAAGTGAGATCAGCGTAAACGGCGCAGCAAACCCCAGCGCCAGCGCGAGGAAAATACCGAGCGACACAGCGGGAGGCTGCACCAGCGCATACCCCACCGCACCTGCCATAAAGGGCGCTGAGCACGGCGTTGCCACAATAATCGCCAGCGCCCCGGTTAACGCCGAGCGGGCAAACGCGCCGCGTCCGACCGAGATCTCACCCGCGCGTTGCAGCGATAGCCCCACCTCAAACACGCCAAACAGGTTCAGCGCCGCGCCCAGAATAATGAGCGCCAGTGCGGCAATGACCAGCGGAGACTGAAGCTGGAATCCCCATCCGACAGCCGTTCCACCGGCGCGCAGTGCCAGCAGCACGCCAGCTAATACCAGCATGGTAAAGATCACGCCAAGTAAAAAGCCCAGCCCTTCGGTACGCGCGCTTTTCGTGTCACCCTGATGGCGCAGGATGCCCAGCGCCTTCAGGGAAATCACCGGGAACACGCAGGGCATAAAGTTGAGAATAACGCCGCCCAAAAAGGCGGCCAGCATGGCTGTTAACATAGCGAACCCCGGCGGCTAAATTACGAGTGCGAATTCGCGTATTTTTTCACTGCATCCATGGTTTTCTGGATGTGCTCATCCGGATTGCGATCGGTATAGCTCATCAGGATCTTGCCGTCAGGCGCGATGACGAATGAGGTGCGATCGGAGACCGTTTTACCGTTCATCTGCATCAGAGTCTGATATTCAGAGGCCACTTTCGCGCCCGGGTCGGCCGCAACGGCAAATTTATCCCGACACTCCAGCTTCGAGAACTCATCCACCTGGTCGACATTCCCGGCGGTCACGCCTACCACCGTTGCGCCCAGTTTTTTAAAGTCATCGGTCGCTTCAGCGAAGGCGTGCGCTTCAAGCGTGCAGCCCTTGGTGAACGCAGCCGGGAAGAAATAGAGCACCACCGGGCCTTTCTGCAGCGCCTGCTGGAGTGAGAAGGTCAGCGGTTTTCCGCCCAGTGCACCTTGCAAGCTGAAGTCCGGGGCTTTCGCGCCCGCTTCAAGGGCGGCATGCGCGCTTAGGGTGAAGAGAGAAAGCGTTAGTACGGCGGCGGACAGGGTTTTTAAAGGATTCATGGTCGGCTCCATCAGGGAAAAATTCATTACCTGAAGAATAGTTCGCTCAGGAAGTAAGAAAGGTTTCGCTCATGGATAAAAAAATCCGCAAGGGTCTCTTGCGGATTTGGGTTCAGTGCCTGTGGACGTTATTCATCTTTCAACACAATCAGCGGCTCGATATCGCTCTCTTTCTTCACCACCAGCGAGTCATCCCCGCGCAGGCAGGTTCCGCCATAGTTGCCGCCCACGGTAAAGGTACAAACCTGAATGTATTTGCCGTCGACCTTCGGCAAGCACCACAGCTGCTGGTAGATATTTTTACGGTCAACAAACTTGCCGCTGGATTTATCCAGCAGTTCGTCCTGGGCGCTGATGAGGTCGATATTGCTGCCGCAGCGCCCGGCAATCGGTTTGACGGCATAGCCGGTCTGTTTCAGCAGGTCGTTGACCTCAAAATCGGTATCCAGCAGGTAGCGATGGTTCGGGAACAGCTGCCACAGCACCGGCAGGATGGCCTTGTTGCCGGGGATCACCGTCCACAGCGGCTCGAAGACCAGCACTTCCGGGC
>Ga0209795_10000331_pt1 | contig 39690 bp, 43 predicted proteins | sample AgamicOrMarz_FD_187166 | JGI IMG/M metagenome (GOLD analysis project Ga0209795, IMG submission 187166) | Agave microbial communities from Guanajuato, Mexico - Or.Ma.rz (SPAdes) (version 2) | ecosystem: Host-associated > Plants > Phyllosphere > Phylloplane/Leaf | place: Guanajuato, Mexico...
GCCTTCATGGTTCGAACACTACAATGCCCTTCACCCACACAAGGCATTGGGGTATCGCTCGCCTCGTGAGTTCTTAAACCGTCAAACCGAAACCTGATCCTGTCCGGTTTTTAAGGGGCAACTCCACCGACAGACTTCGCAGTCTCGCGCCAGGTCGCTGTGGCGTCTGCCACCTGTCTGATAATCTGACGTGCCTGGGGCAGCGTCAAGGCAAAGAAACCGGACGCCTGTTCGAGAAGGTCGAGCGAGCAGGTTCCCTCGTCAAGGTCGATATTGGTCGTTAGACCACGGGCCTTTATATCCGATGGAACCGGGTTGAGGTCGTAAGCTGGAGACAGTGACCATCCGGCTTTGCCCAACCATAGAAATCCGTGGTTTCGAAGGTGATCGTCAACATTCGAGATCAGCACGTTGAACACGACCCGGCGACAAAGCGCCTGAGCGTCGGTTTTTCCCTGAGCACCATGTTGCGCCAGCGCGTCTACCATTTCCGGATAGCTGCCGCGCTCGCCATCCTTCGCCCCCATCATTGCCATCGCTGACAGGAACGGGATGCGTGCTTTATCTCGCCGATCAAAACGTCGCGACAGCATGACCTTCTTGCCGGCAATGTCGATCAACTGGTGGAGCGGCGTGGTGATCCCGGCCCGATCTGCTAGGCGTAGCGCGATCTCCTCCCAGGTCTCCACACTGTACTCGTCCATCTCCTTTGGGAACTTGGCAATGGAAAGATATCCGTGTTGGTCGATCACCGACGCCTTTGGACGCGCACCACCGAGTGACGAGCCCGGTGCGAAGATAAGCTGGAGATCTTCGTCCGTCTCCTCGTCGCGCAGGATGCGCTCTGTGATCTGCAGCAAACGGCCAAGATCGACGAGGGCTGGAACACCGTCGTTGATTGGTGCCTGAAACGCCTCCTGGCCAACCCAGCGAAAGCGAAGTGCACCCAATCGCGTCTCGTCAGCAACACCGAGAAGGTAATCACTCTCCGCCAGGGTGCGCACCGCGCGGCCATCGCGATCTGCCGTACGGCGTTCTGCGCGTTGCATGAGGCGACGACCCCAGGTGTCTGGTGCAGAGTCACCCAGCGATCCAAAAGTGGCAAGACCCGCAGGGGGGGCAAAGCCGCCTCGGGTCAGCGGCAAGGCCGGCTCAAGCGAAAACCGGTCTGGATCCGCGAGCCAGGCCCGATCGTATTCAAACATAATCGTTTCTGTTCCGCGGACACGATTGCTCCGTGCCAGCCCAATCGGCCGTGCCTGGCCATCAACGTCGATATGGACTTCGAAGTCAGCCATTTTCAGATGTGCCCCGTGAACGCTTGGGATGTGCGTGCTTGGGTAGATCTGCGCTCGCCAGCGACTGGCCAACGCTGTCGTTGCTAATGTCGGCAACCTTGCCCAGCCCTTCCAACAATCCGATGGCCTGTAGAACGCTGGCGTAGATGCCGATGCTGACACTGGTGTCGCCGGCTTCGATTTTCTGCAGGGTGGAGCGCGATGTGAAAGCCCGCTCAGCTACCACAGCCATAGGAAGTCGGCGTCGCCGACGGGCGTCTTGTATATCCGCACCGAGCTTGCGAAGCGCGCGCTTCACGGCGGCAGGAGGATTATGTGGTGTCGGCATTTGTTATCTTCGCGCTACAGATTGGCACAATATGTAGCACGAACTTAACAGCACTACCACTGCTTTGCGGTTCGCTGGAGGTTTCCTAGCGGGCTTTGGTAAATCAAGGCTCTACGGGATGCGGAGCCTTGATTTTTTACCAGTGACGGTGCGTTTGCGCTGTTATTTGTTTAGGACATCTTTCAAAGCCTTGGCGGGCTGGAACGCCAGCTTCCGAGCAGCGGCAACCTTGATTGTTGCGCCTGTTGATGGATTGCGGCCTTCGCGTTCCGGCGTGTCTTTTACCTTGAACTTGCCGAAACCCGGGATGGAAGTCTCGGCACCTGAGGTTGCTGCCTCGGTGATTGCGGCAAAGACAGCTTCGACGATCGTCTTTCCCTGAGCCTTGGTCAGGCCGTGCTCCGATGCGATCTTGTCGGCGATTTCGTTGGTCGTGGTCATTATTTTTTCCTTGTTGACGATCGAACCGTTCCACCGTCGCACCATTTTGTCACGCCATACGGCAGCGGATACCCGGAATGAAAGGCCTTCTCCACATGAAAGCGCCGTGGCGCGAGGTTCTGCAGCAACTGAAGGGGATACGAGACGAAGCGCGTCGCGTACCGCAGGTCTTGTGACTGCCAGTGACCCGTCAGGCGAGTGTAGGCTATGGCGCAAAGGATTATTCCGTTCCTGCGACGTCATTCGTGATTGGATGTTTGGAAGCGATTTTCCTGAACACAGTGCATCATATCTTCACGGCGAAACCAGATGGCCCGACCGCATCTGAGTGGCGGGTTGCCGGCTGTGAAAACGATCTGTTCGTCGGTGCGCATGCGCAAGACTTCATGGGGCAAGATCAGCGGACGTGCTGCCAGTTGCTTGGACCGCGTTCGCGATGATCCGCGTGACTGGAAGTTGCGACTGAGCTGATCGACCTCGACAGTCGTCATGCCGCAGCGACGTGAAATGTAATCGGCTGTTTCGGGATCGTTGATCGCCGCAAACGAGATCCAGCTCGCGCTCTCGAACCATTTGCTCGACGCGTCACGTCCGCCGTAGGTTTCCCGCAGCTGGCCGATAGATTGGTAGATCATTGCCAATGTAATGCCGTATTTGCGGCCCGCATCCCGAGCGGTTTCAAGAATCCGCATATAACCGAGCCGCGCGGCTTCATCGAGCAGGAAAAGCGCGCGTCCCTCAATCCTTCCGTCTCGGTTGTATATAGCGTTGAGCAAGGACCCAATGATGACGCGTGCAAGGCCGGAATGGGTTTCGAGGGTCTTCAGATCGATGTTGATGAAGACGTCTGTACTGCCTGAGGCAATGTCGTCGGTCGAAAAGCTTCTGCCCGACACCAGTGCTGAATAATTATGATAGGATAGCCAATGCGTCTCCTTGATCGCATTCGCATAGACCCCGGAAAATGTTTCGGGTGTCATGTTGACGAAAGCGGCAACGTTTTCCTTGACGAATTCCGACTGCGACCCGTCATAGATTTCCTGAAGACGCCTGCGCAGCTGGGGCTCCGGCTCTGCCAGGTTGGCGCGGACCTGACGCAACGTCTGCTGCTCTTTTGCCGTCTGGCCGGAGAGGCAGACATCGGCGATCATCGCGGTAACCAGTTGCAGGCCGGAAGCACGAAAAAAATCGTCGCGCACGCCGGTTGCGCGGCCGGTGTCGCTGACGATCCAGGATGCGACGGCGGCAATATCCTCTTCCTTCGTGCCGCCGAACCTGCCGATCCAGTCAAGTACGTTAAACCCTGTATTCGACTTGCGCGGATCGAGAACCATGATCGTGCGGCCTACCCTGCGCCGGTGCTCCATCACCATCGGTGCGACCTCGTTAGATGGATCGAGGACGACCAGATTTCCCAAACATTTGAGAGCTGTCGGGATCGTCACCGACGTCGTTTTGAAGCCACCAGAACCGGCAAACACGATGCCATGGGAAGAACCGAAGGACCCATCGAAACACAAAAGCGGCCCCTTGCCACCCTTGCCCCAACTCGTCCGGTCGTCGGCCCTAAATGGTCTCCCATCGATGTCGTCCCGGTCGACGCGGTAGCACTCGCCAACCACGATGCCGCCGCCTGCGGGAAACAGTTTCTTTGCATCGGCAAGCTTCATCCATTCGGCATCTCCGTGGATCGCGCGCTTACCCGCAATTCGTTTCGGCGCCGCGCGCGAAAATACGGCGTTGCCCTTCACAGCGACCCTTATTGCAAAACAACCGGCCAAGAGCGCACCACCTGCTCCGGCCATCGTGGCGGGGTCAAGGTAGGAAAGGGGGGACGCGCCCGATGGGACGGCGTGCGAGAACGTCGTCAGACGCATTGTCTCGCGCACCGCGGCGACAAGGATCAGGATAAGGCATCCAGCCCCGACGCCCAACCCGACCATCCTGATGTTTGTTGATCCGGCAGAGGCGAAACTCGCAATCAGACCCAGACCCGCTGCCGCAAGATAGGGGAAAGCTATCCCGATCCGCCCAAGCGTAAGTCTTGCGGCCTCTGTTGTGCCAAACGATGCAGACCATTGCTCCAACCCGTCGAGACCGGCGATCGCCAGCATCATCAGAGTGAGCGGCACAAGGAACGCTGCGAGTTTACGTGTCATCGTTCATGCGTCGGCGAAGTTCGATCAGAGCGCCCAGAAGAAGAGCACGTTTTTCGTATCGCAGCCCTGCTTTGACGATCAGGCCACCAAGTGCGATTTTTTCGCGTGTGTCTTTCTTGCGTGCATCTGCAGTTGCTGACCTTTCCATGCGATCAAGCCTCGCTATCGCCGCTCGAAGCCGCGTCAGGCGGGACCGCCGAACTCGCGTCCTTGCGATGACTTGCCCCCTTTCCCCTCCCGTCCGGATCAAAACTTCTCGCTCCGCGACCTGACCGAAATTCCGCGGCAATATCTTCGAACCGCGACAGCAAAGCCGTCTCTTCGATCTCGATCTCACCCAGGCCGGTCTTCAGGGCAAGGCGGCCGATCCGCTCAGCTTCGCGTGTCTCGGCGGCCTTTAACTGGTCCTGGAGCCTGGCGATCTCATCGCGGATCTTCGACGATGGCCTTTTCATTCATTCAGTCTCCCGTTGTTGGAAAGCGGTGGAATGAGCTGCAGATTTTCAGACTGATGGGTGCGAAGCACTAGGGTAAATTCTGCAATCGCCATGCGCGATGCTTTGGTCGATTATCCGACCGCTCGACGAGAGCGGATCCGGAACGGCGCAATTATACGTCGCTGACGCGACGTTCGGTTTTGACGCCCTGGCGGGGCCTCCGCGCTCTGCGAACCTATCGATCGTTCTGAAGGAAGTCTCTGCTATTGCCCGTCCCGCATTTTTCCGTCAGCATCGTCACCCGCGGCCGCGGCGCAAGTGCCGTCATGTCGGCGGCGTACCGACATTGCGCAAGGATGGAATATGCCCGCGAGGCTCGCACCATCGACTACACGCGCAAGCAGGGGCTGCTGCACGAGGAATTCAACATTCCCGAAGACGCGCCTAAGTGGCTTCGAAATTTGATCGCAGACCGGTCTGTGTCCGAGGCGTCGGAAGCGTTCTGGAACAAGGTCGAAGTCTTCGAGAAAAGGGCCGACGCGCAACTGGCCAAAGACGTCACCATCGCCCTGCCCACCGAGCTCTCCGCGGCCGAAAATATTGAGTTGGTGCGTAACTTTGTAGCAAGGCACATCACACCCAGGGGCATAATAGCCGACTGGGTCTACCATGAAGCGCCGGGCAATCCGCATATCCATCTAATGATGACATTGCGGCCGCTGACCGAAGTTGGCTTCGGCGGAAAAAAGATTGCAGTGCGAGATCCGGACGGCCATCCAATGCGCAATGAAGTGGGCAAGCTCATCTATCGTTTATGGGCCGGCGATGGAGCAGACTTCAATGCTTTCAGGGACAGCTGGTTTGCCTGCCAGAACCGACATCTTGCGCTTGCAGGGCTCGATATTCATGTCGATGGAAGATCGTTCGAAAAGCAGGGCATCGCACTTGAGCCGACGATCCATCTCGGCGTGGGGACCGCAGCGATCAGACGGAAGGTGGATGCAGCGAAAAAGGTCGGCATTGCTGCTGAGGTAAAGCTCGGGCGGATCGAATTGCAGGAAGAGCGCCGTGAGATAAACGCAAGCCGTATCGAGCGAGATCCGGGTCTGGTTATCGATGTCATTACCCGCGAAAAAAGCGTCTTCGACGAACGCGATGTCGCCAAGCTCCTCCATCGCTACATTGATGATCCAGCATTATTCAGGGATCTGTTGGCGCGGGTTCTGCAACATCCTGCTGCATTGTGTCTGGACCGCGGGCGAATCTCGTTTGCGACGGGTGCTCGATCCCTGGCAAAATACACAACGCGTGATCTTGTCCGTATCGAAGCGCAGATGGCCGATCGCGCGATATGGCTCGCCCGGCAGCGATCTCACCGCGTTTCGGGTAAGCTCCTGAAGCGAACTTTAAGGCGTCGGCAATTCCTTTCGGACGAGCAAAAGACAGCGATCGAACATGTTGCCGGGGGTGTCCGGATCTCCGCTATCGTCGGGCGTGCAGGTGCCGGCAAGACGACGATGATGCAGGCCGCCCGTGAAGCATGGGAGGCGGCCGGATATCGAGTCCTGGGCGGCGCGCTCGCCGGCAAGGCCGCAGAAGGTCTGGAGAAGGAAGCGGGCATGGTTTCACGCACGCTTTCTTCATGGGAGTTGTGCTGGAACCGAGAGCGGGATCGTCTCGACGCGAAAACAGTTTTCGTGCTCGACGAAGCCGGAATGGTGTCATCCCGACAATTGGCGCGCTTTGTCGAAGCGGTGGCTCAGTCAGGTGCTAAGCTGGTTCTGGTCGGCGATCCCGATCAACTACAGCCAATCGAGGCAGGCGCCGCCTTCCGCGCCATCGTCGAGCGGATCGGCTATGCGGAACTCGAGACGATTTACCGCCAAAGCGAACAGTGGATGCGGGACGCATCGCTTGATTTGGCGCGCGGAAATGTCTCGGCAGCGCTGAGCGCCTACGAGCGAGAGGACATGGTACGGACTGCCTGGACCAAGGACGAAGCTATTGCGTCTCTGATCGGTGATTGGGACCGTGACTATGATCCGCAAAAGACCTCGCTGATCCTCGCGCATCGTCGTCGCGACGTCCGAATACTGAACGAGATGGCCCGCGCCAGGCTGACTGAACGAGGCCAACTCGATAACGGATGCGTATTCCAGACGGAAGACGGTGCCCGACTGTTTGCGGCAGGCGAGCAGATCATTTTTCTGAAAAACGAGGGATCGCTCGGGGTCAAAAACGGCATGCTAGCGCGTGTTGTTGAAGCGCGGCCCGGCCATCTCGTCGCCAAGATCGGAAACGGCGAAGACTGTCGTCAGATAACGATCGACCAGCAGTTCTATGCCAATGTCGACCATGGTTACGCCACCACCATCCACAAGAGCCAAGGGGCGACTGTCGATCGGGTGAAGGTGCTGGCATCGAGCACGATGGATAGGCATCTTACCTATGTCGCAATGACACGCCACCGCGACACGGCTGAGCTCTATATCGGACTGGAAGACTTCGCGCGCCGGCGTGGTGGCGTCCTGATCGGTCACGGCGAAGCTCCTTTTGAGCACAGGCCGGAGAACCGCGACAGCTACTTCATCACGATCGGATATGGGGATGGCGAGGAACGCACCATCTGGGGAGTGGACCTTCCACGCGCCATGGATGAGGCGGGTGTCGTGGTCGGCGATCGCATCGGTCTCGAACACGTCAAAGCCACGCCCATCAAACTCCCTGACGGCACCACGGTGGAGCGCAATTCCTGGAAGGTCGTACCCATGGTGGACCTGGCCATGGCTAGGATGTGCGACCAGCTATCGCGCGATGCATCCAAGGAAACAACGCTAGATTACCGGCGTGCGTCCGACCTGCGCGAAGCGCTTCGATTTGCGGAGACGCGTGGCTTCCATTTGCTGAATGTCGGTCGCACGCTCGTGCGCGATCGCCTGCATTGGACGATCCGTCAAAAGAAGAAACTCACCGACCTTGCTTCGCGGCTCGCTACCATCGGCGCGCGGCTTGGATTGGGCCCCAGGCTCTCCGGAGAGCGCCAGCGTCACGTTGGGACAAACATCGAAAAACGAAGCTCTTGCGTTCCCGAAGAGGAGATAAAGCCCTTGGTTTCCGGAATTTCGGCATTTGAAAAATCACTTGAGCAGGCCGTCGAGGCTAAGGTCTCGGCCGACCCGGTGCTCAAGAACCAATGGCAGGACGTCTCGGCGCGCTTCCATCTGGTCTTCGCCGAACCACAATCCGCGTTCGATGCGGTGAATGTCGATGCCATGATCGGAAACTCTGCGACTGCCGCAGCGACGCTTGGGAAGATCGTTGAACGACCCGAAGCGTTCGGAAAGCTGAAAGGCAGGACCGGTCTTTTTGCCGGAAAAGCGGAGGCCGAGGCCCGGCGAACCGCACTCGTCAATCTGCAAGCACTGGTCCGCGATCTCGACGCCTATCTGCACAAGCGCGGTGAAGCCGTACAGAAATATGAAGTGGAGGTTCGTGCTGCACGGATGAAGGCCGCCACCGAGATTCCAGCGCTCTCCGACGCGGCAAGGCAGACCTTGGAACGGGTTCGTGGCGCCATCGACCGCAACGACCTTCCTGCAGGCCTCAAATATGCATTGTCCGACAAAACGGTGAAATCCGAACTGGAGGGGTTCGCCCGGATCGCCACGGAGCGTTTTGGGGAGCGTGCCTTTCTTCCCCTCGCGGCAAAGACTGCGGAGGGCAAGACGTTCGAAAAACTGTCGGCCGGAATGAACGCCGCGCAGAAGAGCGAGCTGCGATCCGCATGGAACATGATCCGAACGGTGCAGCAACTTGCCGCTCACGAGCGAACGACAGTGGCGCTTTCCCAGGCGGAAGCGGCGCGGCAGACCAGGGCAAAAGGACTGTCGTTGAAATGACCGACCGAACACAACGCCTCCTCTCCAAGATCGGACAAGCGGGACCGGCACCTTTCCTGCTAAGCGCGCTTGGCTTCATCGCGCTTGTAATAGTAGCCGGGTATTTTGGGGGCCTGCGCATCAACACCACGCCCAGCGAGCCGCTCGGAATTTGGCGGATCGCCAGGCTTGATCGGCCCGTTGAACTTGGCGATTCATTGTTTATCTGCCCGCCGCTTTCGACTGAGATGAAAAAGGCGCGATCTCGAGGCTACCTTCGTTTCGGCTTGTGCCGCGGCGGTATCGCGCCACTGATCAAGACTGTGGCGGCACTGCCTGGTCAGGTCGTCGACATTGGCCAGGTGGTCCGCATTGACGGAAAAGTCCTTGCTCACTCCCGTGTTTTGTCGAGCGATCGTGAGCGTCGGCAATTGACACCCTATCTTGGCGGGAAGCTCAGGGCGGGCGAGGTCTATCTGCATTCGGATTTTTCGGGATCTTTCGACTCCCGCTATTTTGGACCGCTACCCATCAGCAATATTCTGGGTCTGGCGCAGGAGGTGATCACCTATGCACCGTGATCGTTTTCTCTTGCCAGTGTTAGGGGGAGCGGCCGTTCTCTCCGGGTGGATAGGCTGGAGCGGAGAAGTGCTTCTTCTCCCGGTCGCCGTCTCCTTTCCGGCCTTGTGGTCGGGTGCCCGGACACGCATGCAGGCGGCTCTCATTTCGGCCGGCTACTTTCTCGCGGCTTCACGGGGTTTGCCGCAGGGCGTCATGAACTTTTACTCGGCGGACATCGTTCCGGGCCTGCTACTGTGGTTGATTGCATCGTCCGTGTTCGTTTGTGTGCATGCATTTTTCTGGGCCGATACGACAGCGTCGCGCCTGTCACTGCGATATCTTGGGGTGTGTGCCGTGATGGCCGTCCCGCCTGCTGGAATTCTCGGCTGGGCTCATCCGGTGACGGGTGCTGGTGTGATATTTCCGGAATGGGGATGGACGGGCCTGATGGCAATGTTGATCGGCCTGGCAGTGATGGTTACGCGCTATCGCCTCATCGCAGGATCGATTCTTTGTGGGCTTTGGATATGGTCTGCCATTCACTGGGTGGCGCCGGGTGCACCACCCGGTTGGCAGGGCGTCGATCTTCAGCTTGGCGCCTCACTGGGGCGCGACCAAAGCATGCAGCGACAACAGGACCTTGTGTCCTTGGCATTACGACAAACACCAGGTGCCGTTGTTGTCTTTCCCGAAAGTGCGCTCGGTTTTTGGACGCCAACCTTAAGCCGTTTCTGGCAGGAATCCCTTGTGCAGACAAACACAAGCGTCATTGCTGGTGCTGCGATCGTCGACGAGAGCGGCTACGACAATGTGCTGGTGCACATCACTGCTGCGCGCGCGTCCATCATTTATCGTGAGCGCATGCCTGTCCCCGGCGCCATGTGGCAGCCGTGGAGCCACCTGTCTAATAGCTCAGGCGGTGCCCGCGCCTATGTCTTTGCCAATCCTGCGGTTCTTTCAGGCTCGGCAAAAGTAGCACCGCTCATCTGCTACGAACAACTGATCGTTTGGCCGCTATTGCAGTCCATCCTCCATGATCCCGACACCATTGTTGGTGTCGGCAATGGCTGGTGGTCCGCCGGCACCTCCATCATCGCCATCCAGCGCGCCTCAACGCAAGCCTGGGCACGCCTTTTCAACAAACCCCTTGTGATGTCCTTCAACACCTGATCGGAAAGACCATGCTCGATGCTGCGCTGATTGCCCAATGTGCCGATCCCAACCTTGCGCCCGCCGTGGTGGAACAGTTCGTCCAGGCGGCCGGATCGGATGATCCGCTGGCAATCACCGTTCGGTGGGGAAACAAGACAATTCTCGTCCCCAAGCCGGCAACTGCCGATCAAGCGCTCGACATTGTCATGCAGCACGCCAAAATGGGCACCGTTCGTGTCGGCATCACCCAACTGCCTGTCGGTCACGGTGTCGGAAAAAACGACGAACTCGACGGCAAGCTTTTCGAACCTTGCGAAAATCTGCGCGCCGGAACTGCTATGTTTGCGAAAATCGCACGCATTGTCACCCGATGGCATGGGAACCGGACCGACAGCCAGGTACTGCCGCAACTGTTCGAGGATGCAGTGCTTGCCTGGAAAAACGGTCTCTTTGAAGGGCAGAACGTTTTCCTTGAGAAGGATCCAGGCGGTCAGACGTTCCTAGCTGTTGAGCCCAGTGACCAAGCCGAGGTCTTCGCCGACGAAATTTGGCACTCCTCGGCTCGACGGAAGGTCGGGCAACAGGACGGTGCGGGTATCAGGGTCGATCTGTCGAGGATCGGTGTCGCTCCATGAGCCGACCTCCAGGCGCTTAATCAACAGCCGGATCAGGTTTTCTGGTGATAAGTTCCGCCGGCTCAACGCCGAGAGCATCGGCGATTAGTCCGAGGACCGTCAGCGAAGCACTCTTCTTACCGCGTTCGATATCGCCAATATAGCGGGTACTCAGGCCGCAGCGGTGGGCCAATTCTTCCTGCGACATGTTCATGCCATGACGGGTTCGACGCAAATTCACCGCCATGATCCCGTTCAGATCCATACGAGAAGCGGAACGCTAATCGGGACAATCCGACTAGGAACTATAGTTCCGATTCGTCAGGGGACCTGCTATTGTCCAAATGGTTCTTGTGAGTCTGGCTCCGAATAATGATCGATGCTTGCAATCGTGGTATTCCGGCTGTCGCGGCAACTTTGGAACTTATATCTGTCTGCTTACAGCGCTGCGAAAATGTATAATGAAGGCGGGCGCGGCGTATTACCCCTAAAGTGGAGCTTCTATTGAGCGTGATGGACAAGGCATCTCTTGAAGCACTCGCGATCGAAAAGATCCGCGCGCACCGTCGGCAGATTGAATCCGACCAGCAGGTCTATGACGAATGGGTGCGCGCGAGCGAAGACACGACAATTTCAGCAATGATCTTGCAGACCATGCAGGATGAGTATCTCGCCCGCCAGCAAAAAGCCGACCAAATCCAGGAAGAGCTGTCAGAACTTATTGAGGCACTCGGTTATGTTCCGAACGTCCCGGAAGATGAAAACGACCGAAGGGTCAACAGTAGCCCCGATCTTTGAGCAAGCCGACCAGTTGCGCTAGTGTCCGGGCATCGAACTTCAGGCGAGCGTTGTCTAGATAGTGTTGGATCGTTCGTATATTGAGGCCCGTCAGCATCGCCATATCGGAGGAAGATTTGCCCTTGATCGCCCATTTGACGCACATCTTTTCTCGAGGAGACAAGGTTTGCTTCGGTGCGATCGCATGCCGTGCACCGACATGTTCTAACCGATAATGTACCGCAAGGCTGACGCGTAACGCTTCGGTGGGATTGAAGAGCGCTGGAATATCTTCCCTTCTCTTGCCCGAGGAAAACGTCAGCATGATCGTTGAGCAATAGCTGCCCTCAATCGCCATTGTCACACCAGTACGGATGCCGTAACCAATTGCCTCATCTCGGAACTTTCGTAAATTTGCGCCGCGTCGCTCGCGCCAGTCGTCTGCGTTCCAAGAGAACATCTCGCGCCGGCGTTTCGCCTCCTCCACGACAGGATCGATCTTTGCGTATTCGCTTTCCAGATATCTATCTTGCCATTCCGGACTGTAGGAATTGACAGTTTTGATCTCTGATCCTTCCGTCTGGAGATAGGCGAAATGCTCGTAGCCCCATGATTTGCCGAAGGTCTGCAACACATTTGCGATCATGTTTTGGTCATCTGCCACATCGATAAGGTCGATGAGTGAGCGAGCGCTGTCATTCATGGCTTATTACCCCTCGTATTTAACGGCCAGGTCATTCATCAACGGCTGGAAAACCAAAATTAGAATGCCTTAGCCTTGAATTGGCGGGAGTCACCGAGATATGCCGGGGATCTCTCGCCTGAACGATTTAATCAACAGCAGTGGGCCGAAAAGTCCGATCGGCCACGGGAATATAAAACATCCGAAGGCCCTCATTTGAGGAGCCCCTCCTATTGGTAAATAGAAGAAAGAGGACAAGTCAGCAGTTATCTAAAGTGTGCGGCGCACAATTGCGTGATAACAGCGCGTTAGCCCTACATTCTTAGGGGGTTCGTTTGATCTCTGGCTAATAGACTCACCGGTACGCTGACGGAAAAATAACATCCTGATCGACCATAACATTGAAGCGATAGCCGGGTCTGATCATAATGGTGGGCTGGACGTTGAGGTTTCTCGAAATTGTCTGTTCCGCCATTCGGCCGAACGTTTCCGCAAAGTTCCGTCTTGCGGCGTCAGACGCCGTATCCTGCGTCGCCAATGAGGAACTTTCCGGCAGGGACATATCGATCCCGGTGCCGATGACGGCGACGAGTGCTGCGGATCCGAATGTGCGCCAGAGGTGGCGATCCACCTTGTCCTTGAAGCCGCCGTAACCTTCAGCATCTGTGCCGGCCATGCCGCCAATCTGCAGCGTCGATCCGTTCGGGAAGATCAGGTCCGTCCAGACCACCAAAACCCGCTCTTGTCCGAACGACACCTTGGAGTCGTATCGCCCGAACAGTTTGGCGCCCTGCGGGATCAGCAAGCGGTGCCCCGTGGCGCTATCGTAGACGTTCTGGCTGACCTGGGCCGTGATACGGCCGGGAAGATCCGAGTTCAGCCCCGTGATCAAAGTCGCGGGTATGACGGACCCGCGCTTGAGCTCAAAGCGCGATGTCTGCAGTGCGATCGCATTCGGCAGGTATCCGAGGTCCTTGATGTCCTGGTTGAAAAAGTCTTCCTTGGCTGCCTGCCCATTCTGATCGCCATTGGCACCCGGAAAACCTGCTTTGATCGCTGCAGCATACATATCGCTGGTCTTGTTCGATCCAGCAGGTAAAGGCGACCGTTGCGCGTCCGTCCTGTCGAGGTTCTTTCCAAGATCGCCAATATCGACAGTCAGTGGTGACTCCAGGGCGGTGGTTTTGGCCTGCAGCCGCGCCATCCTTTGCCGCTGCGCTTCCCGGATGATCTGCTCGTCCTGTTCCCGTTTCAGCCGCGCCCTCCACTCCCCCTCCGGTTCAAGTCGGCTGCTGCGACGCTCGGGCGTGACGACATCTTCTTCTTTCGGCCGCTCGCGGATGTCGTCCTGGCGTTGGATGACGGGAGTTGGCTGAAACACTTCAGGCTGTTCCGGCTCGCCGATGATCCCGTCGGTGACACCGCGCTTGAGTTGATCCCCGAAACTCGTGGCAGGAGCAACGGAGGCCTCACCCAGATTAGCGCTGCTGTCGAACGAAATCCCTCGCCACGAGAGGCCAACGACGATAACCCCGAGCACAATGGCAAAGATCGCCATGACGATGATGATCGGCAATCTGTTGACGCGACGCATGGCCGGCTGCTGCGTGGAGTTGCCGGCGCTGCCAAGATGGAGTGATTGTGACATGATATGCCCTCTCATTCCGCCTGCATGACGGACAGGGGGCTCGATGGGGATGCACCGACGGCACTCACGGTGTAGGAGCGTCCAAGAGCGATGGTCGGCGTCGCAAGTCTTGCAAGAACCTGATCTTCGAAGCTGTAGAGAGAGTATGACAGTTCGATCGGCTCAGGCCGCGGATTGCTGCTGTTATCAATGACGGTCTTGTAACCCCATCCTTTCAAGGCAGCCTCCAGCGCAGTCGCGAATTCGGTATCGTCCTTGCGTATCCGGATCGCCGGCGCGGATTTGGTCGGGGCGGTTTCAGCGAGACGGCTTGCCAAATCGCCAGCGATGACACCCGCGGCCAAACCGCTCACGGCAGGCGTACCCAAGTTATCAGCCTCGTGGCGTTCCATAGTCTGGCAGCCTGCAGAGATGGAGGTGAGGAGTATGATCGAAGCCACTCCGCGCATGGATCACCTCCCGCGCCGAATGGTTATTTTCTGCTGCCGCCAGCCGACCCCGGAAATCAAAACAGCCCTGTCAACGGCATAGTCCACCGTCATCACGCCAGCCTTCATCCGGTAGTTGACGACGCGGTTCTGGCCGCCGCTCACCACGAAGAGAACGGGGGCATCTTGGGCGGTAATCGATTTGGGAAACTGAATGTATGTTTTCTCCCCGTCTGAATAGACACGTTTAGGCTTCCACCGCGCGCTGCCGCTGACCGAATATGAGAAGTTCAAAGTCTCGGGGAAGCGCCCGGAGCCCCCAACTTCGAGACGCGCGTTGACATCGGCGAGTTTGGCTGACGCCACCTGAGGATATTCGAAGCCGACGCGCGCCATGTATTGGCTCGGATGGGATTTGAGCTGGATGTGGTAGGTGCGGCGAGAGGTGGTCACCACCATCGACGTGACGAGCCCAGCCTCTGCCGGCTTGACGATGAGGTGGATCGCCTGACCGCCGGTGGCACCGGAGGTCGCCGGTTCTATCTTCCAACGGACAGTATCGCCGACCAACACATCGCGAACGATCTCACCGCCCTGCAACTCAATGTCGCAAACCTGCAGTGGTGAGCAGATAACGGAAGGTTGTGTTTCTCCGTAAAGGAAAACTACCTTTCCGTCGGCGCCGGCAGTGACCAGACCGGGCGTGCCGCGCCATTGGCGTGAGATGCTTGTCCCCTTCCTTTCGTTGCTATTCAAACTTTGCCCATGGGCGAAGTCCACAAGCAGTAGCGCCGACGTGCAGCCGAAAGCCGCGATCAAACTCTTACCCTTCATCACATTCCCCTGCTTCAAAGCTGCGCGGTCCAGTCAAAATCCTGGACATAAAGACCTATTGGGTTGAGGCGGATCGTCGCCTCGTCCTGCGGTGCCGTAAGTGCGACCGTCGCAATCCCACGAAAGCGACGCGTCCCGGTTTCCCTGCCTTTGCGGTCGCGCTCAAATTCGGTCCAGTCGATCTGGTAGGTCTGGTTTGATAGCGCCACGATGTTGTTCGCCTCGATGGCGACGGTCGAATTCTTGGCGCGCTCGAAAGGGGAGTTTCCGCGGAACCAGGCATTGATTTTTTGGGTGGCCGGGTCGGAAGCTCGCAATAACGCATAGGTGCGATCGACATATTGCTTCTGCACCACGGCATCGGGCGTGATCGAGCGAAAGCTCGCAACGAAGTTGCCAAGCGTTGCCCTGACGACCCTCGCGTCCGCATATTCGATCTGTTGGGGGATGCCGGCTGTCACCGCGTTGCCAAGCTTGTCCACTTCGACAATGTAGGGGACCAGCTTCACCTGGGTGCTCATATACATCGCGTAGGAAAATCCGATGACCGCCATGATCATTGCGATAACCCCTATAATCCGCCAGGCACGCGCTGCCTGCACATAAGATCCGTAACGCTCAGTCCACTCCTGCCTTGCGGCAAGATACGGGTTCTCAGGGGCGCGATCGGCCGCCATTGGCATTCCTTTCATATCGCTATTTGTCTTTTAACTCAGGGGTTGGCGCTGTTACGCCTTGGCTGCCTCTGCTCCCATCGAGCTTCGCGTTGGCCAGCCCAAGAAGTGTGCCGGCATAAGCGCCCGGTGAGCCGATCGCCTTTTCCTTGGCGGCGGAGCCGGCCGCCGACAGTCCAGATCCAATGGCTGATCCCATACCTTTGAGCGCTGCACCAGCTGTTGAGGAGCCGGCAGCCCGAGCAGATTGCGCAGCGCCAACCCCGGCGCGCCCGGAACTCACGGCAAGCATTGCCGCTCCCGCTGCGAATGAAGCTGCCTGTCCGCCGTGGCGGATGGTCTCCATGCCACCGGTGACAGACGCGCCCTGAACGACGCCTTGGATAATTCCTGGCACGTACATGGCGATAATGAACACCACGACAGAGATACCGGCGATTGCCAACGAGGTGACAAATTGGTCGGACTCAGCGGTTGGAGCCTGGGCAAGACCAAGCAAGACATCAGCGCCGATCTCGGCAATCATTACCAATGCCATCAGCTTCATACCGACGCCGAAGGCATAGACGAGGTATCGAATTGCAAAATCCTTCGTGTAGGAAGAACCGCCCAGGCCCAGCATGATCATGCCTGCCAGCAAGCCCACATACATTTCCACCATGACGGATACGAAAATTGCGGCAACGAGTGAGAAGCAGATGACCACCACGCTCATCGAAAGAACGGCGGCAATGGCAAGTGCGTTGTCTTCGAAGAGACCGAATTTCGCTTGCTCCGACATTCGCGAGGCAACCCGGATCCCCGCATCAAAGACCTCCGCAGGAGAAGCAGAGCCGCTACCCGCGCCGATCTGGAAGAGACTGTCGACGACGGCGCGAGAAAACGTCGGTCCCTGATCGAGCACGAAGGCAAAAAAGCCGATGAACATGATGCGGCGGGCAAGTTCCGCGAACCAGCCATCGAGCGAGGCAGCCTGAAGTGCCAGCCATACCGCGGCGATACCAATTTCGATCGCAGCGAGAATCCAGAACAACGACCTCGCAGCATCGGTAATCGTGTTTTCCCAACCCTTCGCTGCTGCAGAGACCTGGTTTTCGAGTTCCGTGAGGACGGCGCCCTGCTGCGCAACGGCTGGTCCGCCGATGACGAAAAAAACGACGATGAGAAGAAAAGAGGATCCTCGGGTCTTCGATTTTACCATCGCGGTCGCATCTGCTGGTCGTTTTGGATCAGGGCGTACTCGTCTGATTGACCAAGAAGTTTCCTTCGGGCCTTAATTTGCGCGTCAGATATTCCAGATTGGGCCTTTTCGGTCCCGTTGACGGCGACGCGAACAAAGGTTGCAGCGCACACAGCAGTGACTAAGGCAATCTCTGCGACAACGATCGAGCGGTTCACCAGCGTGGCTCCATTTTTTGTCCCGCCGGGATTGATCGAACTTCAGCGTTGAAGAATTTTTCGCGGCGCGCCTGCGCCAGATCCTTGGCTGTTTGTTCAGTCTGCAGCCAGGTGCCCATCAAGGTCATCTGTTGCGACACGAGGCCTCGCAGCTTCTGCATCTGGGCGACTTGTTGAGCTGCGATTTGATGACCAACCTGCAACGCTTGCATTTGTCCGTCGGCCGATTCCGATATGCCTCGAAGCGAGGTCATCGTGCTTTCCTCGCTGTCGAACTGTTCAGAGGTAAGGCTGGCTGCTTTCAGGGTACTGCCGATGGTGTCGCGGTTGATGTCCGACCAGTCTTTATAGCCCTTGGAGAACGTCTCCGCGTTCGGTAGATTGGCCTTGAGGTCGGCATAACTCTTGAATCGCTGGCGCAGTACATCATCCGCATTGCCCATAGAGAATGAAATGCTCTGGCCCTGGTTGACGACGTCGCGCAAACGATTGAGGTCATTTTCTACTTCGCCCCAGATGTGATTGGGGAGCAGCGCCGTGTTCTGCAGCATGTTCTTGTAGATGTTGAGCTGGTTCTGGATTTGCTCAGCCAGCTGAGCGATCTGGGTGAGTTGATTGTCGACCTGCAGCCCAGAACTCGTCATCAGATCAACCAGCTGCGCATTGTTCGCCAACTGCGTCCATTCCGTCGCAACACCAGCCGCTGCGCCGGCCCGGGCGGGAGAAACAGATGAAGTCGTAATCGCCCCGGCCATAAGGCCGGCGACTAGTCTGCGCCAAGGCTCATGTCGAAAGCACATTTTCCACTCCTCTCGCTTCGAGCCATTTGGCCGGCCATTTGTCGCCGTGTTCGGCATGCAGTGATCGGACGCGTTTGAGGTCGTCCTTTCCGGATGCGCCGACGAAACTTAGTGCGACGGGACCGAGAGCCATATCAAACAGGCGCCGGCCGTCCGGCGTAGCGGCGTAATACTCGCGCTTGGGTATTCCAGCGGCGATGATTTCGATCTGACGCTCGTTGAAGCCGAGGCGCTCATAGAACTCTCTGCTGCCCGGCTCGCGGGCTGTACCATTTGGCAAGCAGATCTTTGTCGGGCAGGATTCCTTCAGAACATCGATGATACCGGATCGTTCTGCGTCGGAAATCGACTGGGTTGCCAGAACCACGGCGCAGTTTGCCTTTCGCAGCACTTTCAGCCATTCGCGGATCTTGCTGCGAAATACCGGGTGTCCAAGCATCAGCCATGCTTCATCCAGCACGATCAAGCTTGGAGACCCGTCAAGACGCTTCTCTATACGGTGAAACAGATAGGTAAGCACCGGAACAAGGCTGCGCTCACCCAGGTTCATCAGCTGCTCGATCTCGAAACATTGGAGCGAGTGCAGTGACAGACCGTCGTCTTCGGCATCGAGCAAATGTCCCATAGGACCATCGACCGTATAGTGGTGGAGCGCGTCCTTGATCTCGCGCATCTGGACGCCGCTTACGAAGTCTGACAGGGACCGGCCGGGCGCATTCACCATCAGTTCGATCTGCCGCGAGATTGCGTTGCGATGATCTGGCGTGATCGCCACGCCTTGTAACGCGACGAGCATTTCGATCCATTCGCTCGCCCAAGCGCGATCCCCATCCGTGGAAAGATCGAATAGCGGGCAGAACGAAAGCGCCCTCCCCTTCCCGTCATCCGCCCCGATTTCGTAATGATCACCACCGCAGGCCAGGGTCAGGGGAAGCAGCGAGTTGCCTTTGTCGAAGGCGAAGATTTGCGCGAACTTATAGCGCCTGAACTGCGCAACAATGAGAGCGAGCAACGTCGACTTACCGGAACCTGTAGGGCCGAAGATCAGTGTGTGTCCGACATCATCGACATGCAGGTTCAATCGGAAGGGTGTCGAACCGCTGGCGACCTGCATGAGCGGTGGAGACCCCGGCGGGTACAACGGGCATGGCGCGACCGCGCTGCCTGACCACACGGAATTCAAAGGGATGAGATCGGCAAGGTTACTGGTGTTGATCAGCGGCTCGCGGATGTTGGCGTACCAGTTTCCCGGAAGACTGCCAAGAAAGGCGTCGGTAGCATTCAGTGTCTCTACCCTTGCCCCGAAACCTTCTGCCTGGATCAGCCGCCGAATGGCCTCGGCTTTCTCCTGAAGGGCTGCAGCATCTTGATCGAACAGCAACACGACGGGCGTGTAATAACCGTAGGCGACCAGTTGGGATGATGCGTGTGCAATGGCGTCCTCGGTCTCACTCACCATGGACATCGCATCCTGATCGACCGAGCGGCTCTGTGTCTGGAAAAGCTGGTCGAAGAAGGGACGAACTTTTTGCTGCCATTTCTTGCGTGTCCGCTCAAGCTTTTGCCTTGCTTCTTCCGCATCGAGGAAGATGAAGCGTGTTGACCAGCGATAGGAAAGCGGCATCAGGTCGAGACTATTCAAAATGCCGGGCCAGCTTTCCGCCGGCAAACCATCGATTGCAATAACCCCGAGGAAACGGTTTTCGACCTTGGGCGTAAGGCCATGTTCCAGTTCAGCGGTCGCCACCCAATCAAGATACATCGGAATATCGGGCAAGCGCACTGGGTGGTTTTCGCCCGTGATGCAATAGCGGACGAACTGAAGGAGATCATCGTAACGGGCGGTTCGCTCTCCGCCGCGCTCAGCGACCGAACGTGTGTGCATGCGCGCGATCGATAGGGTGCTCGCGAGATACTGCTCGATTTCGCGGATTGTGTTATTGAACAAAAACAGTATGGAGTCCGCATAAGATTGCCTACGGCTGGCATCATCAGAATAGATGTATTTGCTCAGCGCGGTCTTGCGCGGCTCTGCTGGTCTATAGGTGAGAAGGATAGCGTGCTTGCTTTCGAAATGGCCCTGCTCGCGGCTAAAATGCGCACGCCGTTCGGCCTCAATCGCGCGGGTTACCGGATCCTGAAAGTGACTGCGATCTTCAGCAGGATAGTCGAGCGTGGGAATCCTGATCGCCTCGACCTGGATCATCCAGCCGCTTCCCAGGCGTGACAGGATCGCGTTTATCTGACGGGAAAGCTCGTTTCGCTCGGTATCCGTCGCACTTTCGCTGTCCGGACCCGCAAAATACCAGCCAGCCATCAGGCTCCCGTCTTTCAGGAGCAAGACGCCGTCATCGACGAGGCCGGCATACGGAACGAGATCAGCGAAAGACGGTCCGGTGTTTCGGAAACGCTTTAGTGCTGCCATGGCCACCCCTCAAAATGCTCGCCAGGGCGAGGTCGTCGCCCGGTAATACGGTTTGTAGGAAATATGGCGCAGATAGACCCGACGCATCACAGGGTCGGATCTGGCCATCATCCGCAATGCGCCAACAATGGCTATCCACACAGCAGCGCCGAGAACTGCCGAATAAATTGTGAGCACTACGAAAATCAGGATCACTGCAATCAGGCCGGTTAGCAGTACGAGCTCCCTGTCCGCTCCCAGCAGAAGGTTTGGACGAGACAGAGCACGGTGGATACGGTTTCGATGCAGACCGGACAGATGCTCAGCCATCGGCGCCGTTCTTCTCCGCTTGGGAGGAAGCGAGCGCATGGTTTTCCGGCACACCAACCGATGCGCCCGTCGCTCCGAACAGCCCGACAATCGTCGTGGCACCAAGCAGAATGCCGGCGACAAGCACGACGTAGACCAGCCGGCGGGCGAAATCGTTTAACTCACCGCCGAAAATCAACATTCCACCGGCAATGGCGACAGCCGCTAGCGCGATATACCCGGCGACCGGACCGGTGATGGATTCTTGGATCTGCTCGAGGGGGCCTTCCCAAGGCAGGCTGCCTCCGGAGCTTGCCAGTGCCGGCGCGACTGACAGAAGAATGATAGGGACCGCTGAAAACATAACGAGCTTTTCTTTATGCGACATGACGTGCCTCTTGTTCTTCTGTCGGCTCGTCCGACTGGATCTCGTACTGCCCATGGGCGAACCGCTTGACATGGATGACGTCGCGCAAGCGCCGCCCCCCCGGTGTCCTCTCGATCGAGATGACAAGGTCCACAGCTTCGCCAATCACCTCGTGCATCGGCTGCTGGCTCGCTTCTGCGGTGAGTTGTTCGAGCCGCCTCAACGCCGAAGTCGCGGTATTCGAGTGAATGGTTGCCACGCCGCCCGGGTGGCCCGTGTTCCAGGCCTTCAAAAGGGTAAGTGCGGCGCCGTCGCGAACCTCGCCAACAATGATACGGTCCGGTCGCAGACGCATCGTGCTCTTCAGGAGCCTCGGCATGTCAACGGTGTCGGTGGTATGGAGCAGAACCGCGTTGTCTGCGATGCAATGGATTTCGGCCGTGTCCTCCAGAATGACGAGCCGGTCCGTCGGAGCGCTTCTGACGATCTCATCGATCACGGCATTAGCCAGCGTCGTCTTTCCAGACCCCGTGCCACCGGAGATAATGATGTTCAAGCGCGAGTCAATCGCACTTCGGATCGTTCGGGAATGGCTTGCAGACATGACGCCGGTGCGTACATAGTCATCGAGCGGGATCATTCGAGATGCCCGGCGCCGGATCGAAAACGCGGGCCTGGCTACGATCGGCGGCAACAGCCCCTCGAAGCGATGTCCTCCAATCGGTAACTCGCCAGAGATGATGGGCTGTTCGGCGTCGACCTGTGATTGCAATGCGTGGGCGACCGTTCCGATGAACATTTCCGCAGCGGCTGGCGACATTTCTCCGACTGAGGACATGTCGTTTCCGAGCCGTTCGATAAAGAGCTGACCGTCCGGATTGAGCATGATCTCGACGACGCTAGTGTCATTGAGCGCAGCGCAAAGTTGGTCCCCAAGGGCGTCCTGGAGTTTGCGCACAAGGCGCGGGTGAGAGCGAAGCTGGGTCATCACTCTCCCCTTACGCGGCTCTAATCGAAAATGGAGAGAGATCGGAGCGATAACCGGTCGGGCGAAGTCGTGAAAACTGGCTGACGGTGGCAGAAAGTGTGCCTGCGACAGCCATTGTCACACCGATTTTTTTGGGCGGCCCCAAACGCTGTAGCGGCCATCCGACACGATTAAGGATTCGCTCGAAACGAAGATCGGTGACAGTGACAATCTCTCGGTAGCCGTTCATGAGCGACCACTCAATGATTCCAGCAAACATCATCAGCGTGGTTTCATGGATCGAACCGCCGCCCCTCCCCTTCTCACATGCGGTGTCCACGCAAAAACGCGAACTCTCGATCATCGCGGCGTGCGCGCTCAGCGTGCTATTTGGCAGCAGTGCGGGAAAGACCTCCTGAACCATGGTTGGACCAAGGGCGGGCAACAGTCGTGCGCATCCCAGAACGCGCTCCGCGTCATCGATCGCCAGAATGTAAGTCGGATGGAGACCGTCGAAGCGATCGATTTCGAGGCCATCTTTGACTTCTACGTCCCAGCCAAGGCGAGCCGAGAACACGGCCGCTCGCAATTGGTGATGTTGGCGGAGTAGGACCTTTTGCGACGGTCTCTCCTGGTTCGATATTGCGATGACTTGCATGGCATACACTCCCCGTCATTTCGTTGACGAGAAGGTCATCACAGAACAATCGCTCCTGTGAATTGCAGAATTCTGCATGGCCGAATCGGCGTGAGTCGCGGTCGGTCCAACAGCGAAGCGAGGAACAAAGAGTTACGAACAGATTTCAGTTGCAGAATTTACCCTAGAACGAAACATGATCGGTACACGTTAAGAGAAATGCGTAACTAGCTGAATAATTGCGTGTTTTGGCCGTGTTCGCTACCCTCGGACCCCACCGTCCCTCGTGAGGCGTTTGACCTCCGTTAACCTTAAACTCCTTGTCACACTGACGATATTGTCGATAATAACGGTTATAGGGCGCCCTCTGCCCGTAAATCGTTATCTGGATGTTTTTAAGCAATGAACGCTAATTCGATTCCTTCGGTCAAAATGCCGTTGCATTTCGAAGATCAGATCCTCGACCAGGGTGATCTGATATCGAAGAAGCTTCACCTACTGAGTGTCCAGGCATTCCCGCCGAATGCTCGAAAGAACTTGCGGGCTTTCACGTTGGCGGAGGTCGCGACTTACCTCAACGTCTCCCAGAGCACTCTCAAAAAGCTTCACTTAGAAGGCAAAGGCCCGTCTCCTCAGACTTCGTCTTCAGGCCGACGGACCTACACTGCGGAACAGATGCTGGAACTTCGCCAGTATCTCGATCAAAACGGCAGATCAGAAAGCCGCATGTATGTACCCCACCGCCGCCCGGGTGAAAAGCTCCAGGTTATCGCTGTCGTAAATTTCAAGGGCGGCTCAGGTAAAACCACGAGCGCTGCCCATCTGGCACAATATCTAGCGCTTACGGGTCTTCGCGTCCTCGCCGTCGATCTTGATCCGCAGGCTTCTCTCTCATCACTTTACGGCTTCCAACCGGAACTCGATCAGGTTGCTTCGATTTACGACGCAATCCGGTACGACGATTCAAAGAAGCCCCTGTCCGAAATCATCCGGCCGACCAATTTTCCTGGTCTCGACGTCGTGCCTGCTAATCTTGAGTTGCAGGAATACGAATATGACACGCCGCTCGCCATGTCGAACCGGTCGTCAAATGAAGGAAAGACCTTCTTTACCCGTATTTCGCGTGCGTTGCAGGAGGTTGAGGCACAATATGACGTCGTCGTCGTCGACTGCCCTCCTCAGCTTGGCTACCTGACGATCACCGCGTTGACTGCGGCCACAAGTGTTCTCATCACCATTCATCCACAGATGCTCGATGTGATGTCGATGGGGCAGTTTCTACTGATGCTTGGCGGGATCTTGAAGCCAATACGCGCGGCCGGTGCCGAGGTGAACCTCGAATGGTATCGATATCTAATAACGCGATACGAGCCTACTGACGTGCCGCAGTCCCAGATGGTCGGCTTCATGACGACGATGTTCAACGAGTTTATGCTCAAGAATCAGATGCTGAAATCGACAGCGATCTCGGACGCGGGCATTACGAAACAGTCTCTTTACGAGGTCGACAAGTCATCGATCAACCGGGCCACTTATGAGCGCGCGATCGAGTCGATGAATTCGGTCAACGGCGAAATCGCTTCCCTCATCCACGCATCATGGGGGCGGTGATATGTCAGCTGACAAAATCGGAAAATATGTTTTGTGCCTCAATCTTTTAACCAATCATCGGAGCGCGTGAATGGCCCGCAAAAACTTTCTCGCTGGTCTGAACGATATCACTGACACGCAAGAGGCCGTAGCACCAAGCTATCCGATGCGCGGCGCTTCGAAGACGATGATCCGCTCGCTTGATGAGATTGCCAAACAGGCCGACAAATTTCTTGAAGGCGAAGTGATCGTGGAGCTCGATCCCGAGCAGATCGACGGCTCGTTTATCACCGACAGGCTCGAAGACGACGACGCGGAATTTCTCGCCTTGGTGGATGCGATCAGGAGTACCGGTCAAAATACCCCGATCCTCGTGCGACCGCACCAGAGTGAAGATGGTCGCTACCAGGTCGTGTTTGGCCACAGGAGATGGCGGGCGGCAAAATCGCTCGGTCGTAAAGTTCGCGCTGTCGTAAAGCCCATGGACGACCAGACGCACGTGATTGCCCAGGGTCAGGAAAATTCGGCGCGCGCGAACCTTTCGTTCATCGAGCGTGCCCTGTTTGCGAGGGGCCTGGAAGAGAAAGGTTACGGGCGCGAAGTCATTACTAGTGCCCTTTCGGCAAATGCCTCCTCACTTTCCAAGATGATGTCCGTCACGGAGCGAATCCCTGTACAGCTTATCAGGCTGATCGGCCCCTCCCCTGCCATTGGGCGTGAGCGTTGGATCGAGCTGTCATTGCTAGTAGGCAAGTCGTCCAATTCGGACAAGATCGATGAGGTGACACACAAAGCATCGTTTGCTGATCTTTCATCAGACGAGAGGTTTGCAACGCTCTACGATGCGTTGAAAACATCTGCTCGTCCGGTGAAGAAAACCGACCTGTCGACAAACAAACAGACGTGGCAGCCGGCAGACAAGGCGGTGTCAGCTCAAATTACGAATTCCGGCAAGGCATTCTCGCTCTCGATGAAGGCGAAAAACGCCAGCCGGTTCGGAAACTACCTCTCCTCCCGGTTGGACGGCCTTTATGCTGAATTCCTGGAGAATGACCAGAAACACGGAGAATAAAACCGCAAAAGAAAAAGGCCCCCAAACGACCTAAATCGTGGAAGCCTCTCTCGTATTCCTAGCAGACCGAGAATCGCATTTCCTCGAATCGTAGTCAAGAGTCTTAGGCATCGTTTTGGTGAGCGGATTTCTGTTGCCTAACTGAGGGCGAAGGAAAATGCAGTCGGGATATGTAACGACGCCGTTTGGGCGGCGGCCGATGACGCTTGCCTTGATGCAGCGCCAAGTCGACATTGATCATGCTAACAGCAATAGACCTGTTGACAAATGGCGGGTGTTTCGCGACGTCGGAGATGCGCGCGAACGTCTCGGTTTACAGGATCGAGCGCTCGCCGTGTTGAACGCACTCTTGTCGTTCTACCCGGCTGCAGAGCTGTCTGAAGACAATAATCTTGTGGTCTTCCCATCGAACGCGCAGCTAACCGCGCGCGCAAATGGCATCTCCGGGACAACACTGAGGAAGTGCTTGGCGAGCCTGGTCGATGCCGGGGTCATCATTCGCAAGGACAGCCCCAACGGAAAGCGATACGCCCGCAAGGGTTCCAGTGGGTCGATTGAAGACGCCTACGGTTTCAGTTTAGGACCCCTTCTGGCGCGCGCATCGGAGTTTGCCGGCCTTGCCCAAGAGGTCGCAGCCGATCAAAGACGCTTCAGGGTAATGAAGGATCGGCTCTCCGTCGCTCGTCGCGACGTAAGAAAACTGATCACTGCTGGGCTGGAAGAAGGAGTTCCTGGGAACTGGCAAGCTGTAGAGGATAGCTTCGTGAGGGTCGTCTCGCGCATTCCACGCCGCCCGACCATGTCAGACCTTGTTGAGCGATTGGAAGAAATGAACCTTTTGCACGATGAAGTCGTTAGAATCTTGGAACAGAACGATAATCTACAAAAAACTGATGGCAATGCCATCGTATCCGGATGCCACATACAGAATTCAAAATCCGAATCTAGCTATGAATCTGAACCTGCTCTGGAAAAAGAGCCAGGCGAAAAAACTGTGCCGACCATGTGCCCGGATCGGGAGCCGCAACAGCGGCAGTCCTTCCCGCTACCATTGGTGCTGAAGGGTTGCCCAGGGATCACCGCGTTCGGGCCGGGCGGCAATGTTTCGAGTTGGCGCGATCTCATGCGCGCCGCGATCACCGTGAGATCAATGCTAAATATCAGCCCCTCGGCGTACGAGGAAGCATGCGAAATCTTGGGAGACGCGCAGGCGGCGGTCACCGTTGCCTGCATCTACGAAAGATCGAACCATATCAACTCTGCGGGCGGATATCTGCGAGGATTGGCGGCCAAGGCAAGGACGGGAAAGTTTTCAGTTGGTCCAATGTTGTTTGCGCTGGTCCGAGCTAATGGAAATGATGGACAAATCATGGTCTCGGAACGCTAAATAATCGTAACTATCTGAAATATAAGGATAATACGCAATTTTTGTCAGCCGACAACGATGGCCTCGGGATCTGTTGGCTCGGTGATGAGTCGACCCGGAAGTCAACGGCCCCTATCGTGCAGATCGGATGTTTGATGAGGCCACAGTTATCTGGTCCAGGAAACCGCCGACGTACATTCCAGGGAAAGATCAGAGCCGGCTGACATGCGGCGAACATCGTCAATCGCCGAAACAAGCCTGGTAGCGACAGCCTTCTCGCGGCGGAGGAAGAGTTCATCTTGGGGGTACGCGACGCCTTTAGGCGTGGGGCGCACGAGCCTTGGCGAGCAGCAGCGGCGCTTCGGTTTTTGCGGCGTTTGGCATGTGTTGGTGGGGACGGCGCTGATACTTCGAAGATCTAGCATAACGCAATGGATATGTGAGTGAGAGGAGCGCAAGAAGACCACAATACGTACTAGAATGGACACATCGGAGACGTAGCTCAGTTGCACGGTGTCGCCCAAGCTAAGAGGTGGTACTACGCTGACAGTAAGGCGTCGGAAATGACCAGGTTTTCGAAAACGCGTTGCCCTCTATCGTCATTGGAGGCCTGTGGCTGCCTACATAAGTATGGGCGTTTACCGAGGGCCTTCGGGCACGAAGTACGCTCGAACCCACTGCAATACATCAAGCCGTACGTGGGACATGGAAAACCACAGCGGATGCTGAAGTTATGCGAAGCAGTGCGCTTCTATAAAATCGAGGGAGCGTTGGCCGCCTGCATGTTGATGACTATGTAGTTGGCATCAAAACGTGTCTATCACCTGCGATCTGTAGCTGTGCGGCTGCGTTCGGCATCTTGGGCCATTTGTCGCCAGAACGTCAGCGCTTATCAAGCGGAAACAGGAGAGCAGAACTTGCAGGTGCTAGTAGACGGCACGACCGATTGATCGCTGACCGCGACAGTTCGAAGGTTGCACTAGAGAAAAAGTCGCGAATGTGTTTAGCGCATGGGCGAAGAACACCATCCTGGCCAGGTGATTAGTCTGCATCAATAGGCCGGACATCTGATCGCGAGCAGGCGCGTTGTCCAATTGCAAGGGAGTTGCCATCGACATCTGCATCCCCTACTTCTTCGAGTCAAAAGCCCCGTCCCCTCACCGGGGCGAGCTTTTGGCGCGGTGGAATGGGCCATGTACGACGCGCTTGACCCTGCAGCGGCTAATCCAGTGAGGGCAATCAAAGATCTGTCGGTCGACGATATCGAGGCTACCTTCCGGTTGATTCTATATCGTCCCGGATCGGCATTGGTGGTACACGCGGTAAGCATGCCTGCCACAAAAATAATAGACCTCGTTTTCATAACCCTCGCCTCTCCCAGTTCGAGAAGCTCAATTCGCGTTGGTGGGATTCGACGCCATGTAGATGGAGATAAACAGGTATAGACCGAAGGCTAGTGCTGCGTAGCAAGCCAGCGCTATTATGACCCCTCTTCCAAATCGAGCCCTCTTTTTGCGGTCAGGCAAGGGAGCAGATTTACGCTCTAGGACCGGATCATCTTCGGGGTTTATCCTGGGCTTTCTCCACAACAGATCACGAGCGAGCGGGCGATCAGCTCTTGGCGAGATACAAAATGACGCTGGCAGCTATGATGAAAATGACGATCATTGTCACTGCTCTTGCTGCACCAGCATTCCTGCTCTGACTTCCGAAGATTGCGAACCACCATTTGGGCCCTTGGTTTCCGTGAGCCATGTTTCCTCCAATTAAATCAGGCCATAAACGACAAAGCCGATAAACAGGGCGGCAACGAAGATGGCTCCTGCTGCAATTAGTCCGACGCTTCCACCACCAAACTTCGGCTTTCCGGGCGGCGGTGACGCTTCGACCCTGTCACGTAGAGATTTCTTATCGTCCATGGGGTCCTCCTCATGCTTCGCTACTTGGTTGTCGCTTGGCGTGTCTCGAAATCTCGGACTTCCTCTCGCTCTTGCGCTGGAGTTTTGTCCACATCGACAAACTCGCGGTACCGGCTGCCACCTGCAGTCCCGCTCGCGTCGCTGCCCGCGCCCTCTCGATCAGCACCTCGAGCCTCAATTTCCGTCTCAGAACTTGTCTGCGCATTACGATTCGGGCGGATTAGGTCTTTTTCTGGCATTATTGTTCTCCTTTGCGATGCGAAACGAACAAAGGTCGGGTTGGATAGTTCCCCCTCGGAGCACGAACTTGGCGAGGTCCGCCTGAGAGCCGTCGTTTTGCCCCGTCCCGCTAGGAGCATCCCTACATCGGTGCAGATCAGGGAACTGGAGAGAGAAACTGCGTTTTCCTTTATGACCCGCTTGGCAGATGATAACCGTTCCCACCTGACAGGATTGAAGGTGGACGATGAACATATTCTATCGCGACAACTCTTGGCGCAGGTGCCGACTTCGACGTGGCGCAAGTGGTGTCTAGGCGCATAGACTTCCTGACGGCTATCAGGCGCGGTTCATAGCGGTCCGTTTACCTTATGGAGTTCAAGCCGACGAGGCGGATGCCCAAAGATCTTTGGCCGGGATCAAACCGGATCGTGTTGTTACCGTAGATATCAAGCCGGCTGCTGACTCGATGCTTGCGGCGGTGATGGTCGATGGCGCGGATCTCTTTGGTGCCGATCGAAAGGAGTTCCATTTCGGAAACATCAAAGCTCGCCAACGCATGATTGCACAATATGCTTAGGTGCGACGAGGTACTGGTGATCTGGTGACTGGGACGGATCAAGCGGCCGAAGCTCTGATGGGCTTCTTCACCAAATTCGGAGATGGTGCAGCTGACGTCCTGCCGCTCGCAGGTCTGACCAAACGGCGGGTGAGGGCTGTCGCAGAACATATGGGCGCACCACGGGACCTGATGTTTAAGGTACCAACCGCGGATCTCGAGTCTGATAAGCCACCTCGTCCAGATGAAGAGGTTTACGGCGTCACCAAGCCAACGCGCAAAAACGCTCCCTTCAACTCACGCCGAACGAGTGAACTTAACCAGTTCCGGGCAGATGCATTGGGGAGAGCGTCCGCCGGTTTGAGGCCGCCTTAGCAAAAGGATGGAACTAGCGACGGTCTCCTAGGTTCGTGCCGACGGAGGTGAGCCATGGATGATAGCAACTGGATCCACCTGTGCATTGATATGCAAATGATGTTTGCGGAAGAGACACCGTGGCACGTGCCGTGGATGCGTGATGTCTCGCCGCAAGTGCTGGAGGTGGTCCGGCGACATCCGCATCGAACAATCTTCACGCGTTTTGTTCCGCCGCGGCGTGCGGAGGACATGCCCGGTACTTGGCGAGCCTATTACGAGAAATGGGATACCATGACGCTCGAGGATCTCGGATCGGAGATGGTCGATCTTGTTCCGGCGCTGAAGGCTTTGGTTCCGCCGGCGAGAATCTTCGACAAGATGACCTATTCTCCGTGGACAACAGGAGAGCTTCATCGGGCATTGGCAGGGGAGGGGTGTAACACGATAGCGATCTCGGGTGGTGAAACGGACGTGTGTGTTTTGGCGGCGGCTCTCGGGGCGATAGATCTTGGCTACCGGGTAGTCCTGCTCAAAGATGCAGTTTGCAGTGGAGCTGACGAGACGCATGATGCTTCGCTCGAATTGCTGGGTGACCGGTTTTCAGTGCAACTGGAAATCTTGTCGACCGACGAGTTTCTCGATCGTGTGCAATCAAGGGGTTAATCAGACGGGCGTCGTTGAGGCGAGCTGATCATGACAATCATGCCAACACTGCTTGGAGATCACGCATGTTCGAGCAATGCGAGAGGAGCCGCTTCGAGGGACCGATCAAAAAGAACAGGCTTGAAACATCGACAAAGCACCCGAATTCTGGGCGGACCCCCCCTTATTTCATTGGTTTCTAATTCGTTAACGCCGCGTTGACTACGATCCGATTGGGGTAATGACATCGAACCCTTCAGGCCTATGTCATCGTAAATGAGTAAACATGATAATTGGCTTGAAGCCGCTGAGAACGCGTGCAGCTATCGACGCATGTACGCGTTGGCCCTGGAGATATCGAGTACGACTGCTGACCCGCCCCTTAAAGCCGCAGCAGAAGATGTCGTTATGGGCCTCAAAAATGTAGCCAGGCTGGGCTTAGACAGCGCCGATCAACTCCAAGAGGGCAGGCGGCGCTTTACCGTTTTAATCAACGTGTTGGCATGCGACGATGTTGTGGAACAATACACGCCCAAGGAGTGTTCGACCTCTAAGCAAGTGGAGGAGCTGTTGTGTCGAATTCAGGAAGAGGTCGCGAGCAAGACCGCGCACGGGTTGCCGGCAGCCAGGATCATGAGGTCCGATATGAGGCCGGTAAGGAAGGCGTCTCCAAGGACTTGGTGAAAGACACCATCAAGGAGATCGGCAATAGCCGCCAGAAGATCGAGAACGAGCTGGATCGGAAGAAGTGAGAGATCTGATGGATGCTTATTCGACCGATTTCATCTCGCTGGCGTCAAGCCGCATGGTGCGCCACGCAGTTCGGCAGCAGCCCGCCTACCATCCGCCTCGAAACGAAGGGATGTTTGCCCAACTTTTGGATCGCCTTTGCGAGGCGGAACATGATGAGGCCAGGAAGAAGAAGCGCTCGTATCGTCCGAGTCCGCGCGATGGGTAGGTCTACGAAGTCTTGGACAATGACGCGTGTCGCTGCAGCTGTGAAAGGAATGTCCCATGCGCGATGAACACACCGCAGTCACCGCCCACAATCAAGGGACGAGCACGACGGAAAACCGTTTCGGCTCCTCTGTGGAGAGCCAGGCTCAAGTAGAGGATGCGGCCACGATCGCTACAGGAACTGATGCTGGCGAGATGCTCAACATATACCGCCTCGAGCCCATAGCGGCTCCCGACGATTTTCGCTGGGACAATGCCGCATCCCACGGAACTGTTCTCGTTGCAGCTCGGACGGCAGGGGACGCGCGGATCGTTGCAGCGGGGGCTGAGCTGGATTTTCAAGAGATCGACGCTCTCCCTGCCGAAGATGTGTCGACCCGACACGCAAGTGCATTCAGAGACGAAAAGCTCTATACCGTGATCGAGATTGAGCACGGACGATCGGACTTGCAGCGCTCAGTGCTGGATGGCGACATTCCGGTGGACATGATCAAACCCACCCAAATTTAGGCGCCGTTGTGTCCCCTCCTACCGAACAGAATGCCGGCGCCTTAGAGTGCAGGGGGCTTCGCCGGCTCGGGATTGCCGTCATTACGGGAGCGTCATCCGGGATCGGACTTGAACTAGCCATTCTCGCAGCACGTGCTGGCTACAACCTCGTAATTGCAGCTGAGGACCCGGGAATCCATGAGGTAGCAGATGATCTTCGAAGATTGGGCGTAACCGTCAATGCCCTGCAAGTCGATCTGTCATCAGGGGAGGGGGTAGAAACCCTTCTGAGCTTCATCACGAAACAGGAGCAGGTGGTAGAGCTTCTCATCGCAAATGCGGGAACCGACCTGGGCGGCGCGTTTCTGGAGCAGGACATAGCCAAGACATCCGCGATGATCGATCTTAACGTCAAAGGCACGGTCGCTTTGATATACGCCGTCGCCCGCGGGATGACACATAGGAAATCCGGCAAAATCCTCATAACCGCGTCAATCGTCAGTGTGATGCCGGGGCCTTATCACTCTGTGTACTGCGCTTCGAAGGCATTCTTGTATTCGTTCGCTCACGCTCTCCGACGTGAGTTGCAGCAATCTGGCGTATCTGTGACCTGTCTTATGCCAGGGGTCACGGACACAGCGATCTACAAACGCGCAGGTATGCTCTCGACTTATGTAGGAAGGGCAAAAAAGAGCGACCCGGCTAAAGTCGCCCGCGTGGGCTTCGATGCGATGATCTCTGGAAAAGCGCAAGTCGTTCCAGGCTTGCTCAACAAGGCACTCACCTCGTTCGCTGCGATCTCACCGCTATCCGTGTTGACAAGTCTTCATGCGATCGCCACCCGGCCGAGGACGAAGAAATGAGCTGTCGACCTGCCCTCAGTCGCCTTTGGTTTTCATCGCGTCGGACACCTTGCGCTTTACCGGATCTGCATTCGTCTCGCCGACTGCGTCCTGAGCGGTGTCAGGATCGTCTTCAGCAGGGAGATAGCCACGCGGCCTGTTCTCCTGAGGGCCTTCCCAGCGGGGTGACTGGTCTGTCGTACCCGGCGCGCCGCTTTTCGGTGAATTGTTTCCCATTTCACATCCTCCACTAAACACCGCTAACCGGCATGAATAGGGTTCGTTCCAAATCATCTGTGAAACCCCTGGATGCGGAAGATCAGGCTGGCGCCCGGCACCTGCGACTTGCTAAACTTGATAAAAGGATCATTTCCGGGTTGACGCCACTCGGAATGAGCGTACCCTTCTGCCATTGCTATCAGACGTCATCGTGGGCGATAGCAACTGAGGGTTCAAACGTGCTCTTGCCTGCAAGACAGGAGGAGCATCTATGATACTGACCGTTCAAGGCGACGACAATTATGATCTTCGCCCAATCCTCGCACGTCATGCGAAACGGTATTCATCCTCCGAGACTACGCAAAAGGCCATCATCGACCGCACGCTGATGATTGTGGCGCATGACGAATGCTTCGTTGAAACGAAGACGCTGGACCGAGCTCTTTTCAGTGTGCTTCACCGGGTTGCTCTCCAGCAGATCTCACAACCAAGCAGGGATCTGAAGCCGACCGTTGATTTGGCAGACCCCGCCCTTGGGAGGGTTCTCGACGGAAAGACTATCCTCGTTGCGGAGAATGAGTATTTCCTCGCGGAAGAGATCAGCGCCGCACTGCAGGAAAACGGAGCGAAAATCGCCGGACCATTCCCAGGAACCGATGAAGCATTGAACTACCTGAAAAAGTCAGTGGTCGATGCTGCATTGCTCGACATCCATCTCGCTAACGGACGCTGCTTCCAGCTGGCTGATACTTTCCTCGAGCTCGAAACGCCGATCGTATTCCTATCCGGCTATGACGCGTCCACCGTGCCATCGAGGTTCAACGGTGTCCCGTTCTACCAGAAGCCGGCGACGCCTGATCAAATCGTTTCGATGGTAGCGCTTTGTCTGCTCAGGTAGCGCGACCATAAATGTGCGATAAGGGCCGCGCAGGAAACTTGGCCTTTTCTAGCCAACTAAATCCGGCGGAAGATCGTCGACCACCTGCAGTCACCGCAACCGCATAAAATGCGTAGAGGAAACGTCCGTGGCGACGGACGTAGAGACGTAATTTCGGGCAGATCCGCAAGGATGGTGAGATGAGCAACGGCCGGTCGTCGCCGGCGATAGAGGGGGAGGGGGCTGTCGCCTGACACCTCCGGCGCGGAGAGAGATCGTGCTGCGAGATGTCGCGTAGACGTAATTTTCGGCGTTCTGCTCGATGATTTGGGCTATTTCTCAGCAACGGGTATAATATCCGATAATGCTTAGGACATACCGATAAGACAGTCAGACTCGCCCGATTGCTTGAATGACCTTAGCCACGTCAATCGGTTTCTCGCACCGGGTGATGTCTGCGAAGCGGTCGGGGATCGAAGTGGCGTCAAACCCGGTTGCAAACAGAAATGGTATCTGCATCTCCATAAGCCGGTCAGCGACAGGATAGGCGTACTCGCCGGCGAGATTAATGTCCAAGATCGCACCATCGATGTGGGACTCGGCATCCAGAACGGCGAGGGCCTCTTCGCACGTGCCGACCATTGACACGATCTCGGCTCCGGCACGTGTCAGCTCGCGGCTCAGCTCGTCGGCAAGCAGATATTCGTCTTCTACGATAAGTAGACGGTGGCCCTTCACACTCCGCTCATCCATATGCCCCTCCGATGCTTCCGACAGTGCTCGAAACCGGAAGCGAAATCGTGCAGTGGACGCCGTCGGGGGTGAGCACGAATGTCACCTTCGCTTTCAATTGGTACGGTAGCGCTCGTTCGATCAACTCGCGTCCCTGTCCAGTTCCTTTAGGATTATTGTCGTTAGACGAGATCGCGACGCCCGTTTCCCGCCAGTCGATATGGAGCCACGGTCTGCCATCCGGCCCTCGCTGCTCGTAAGACCATCGAATACTGAGATGACCTGCAGGCTCCTTCATCGCACCATACTTCGTCGCGTTCGTCGCAAGCTCGTGCAGCGCCAAAGCGAGGGTCTGGACCGTCGATGAACGAAGCCTGATCCCTTTTGGTCCGTCGAGCGTGATCTTGTCTCCCGCGGTCCCCATGGCTTTTATTTCTGTTTCCACGACCTCGTCAAACGTAACCCGGTCATGCTCGTTGAGGCGCGAGAGAAGGCCTTGCACGCGGGCCAGAGCGTCCAAGCGAGCCCTGAACCGCGCTCGAAAATCGGTAAGATCCGCGCTGGAGTGTTCGGTTTTGTCCGCAACTGACCTGATAACGCCCATCAGGTTGCGGGTCCGGTGCTGCAGTTCGGCTACCAACACCTGCTGTCGTTCCTGCAGTTCGCGGATGTCGTGGATGTCCGTCGACGTGCCAAGCCACTCGATGATGCTACCGTCCTGATCTCTTACCGGAGTGGCACGCGTTCTAAACCATCGATAGTCGTTTGCTTGCGTGTCTCTGATGCGACCTTCCATATCGAGGAAGCCTTTCCCCGGCGCCTGATGCCAGGCAGCGACTGCGGTTTCGCGGTCATCGGGATGGACCGCATCCAGCCATCCGTCGTCGATGCTGTCGGCGTTCGTCAACCCACTCATGGCCGTCCACTGAGGGCTGGACCATGTCCACTGGCCATCTTTGGACGCCCGCCAGACGAGCTGCGGTATCCCCTCGATAAGCGTCTGAAGGCGCCGCTCTGCCTCGAAGTGCTCTGTCAGATCATGGCCGACGCCGCCGATCAGAATAATCCTGCCGTCCGGGTCTCTAATCGGGAAATCCGTGTTGCGGAGCCAGCGGATCTGCCCGTCAGCGGGGCGGCGAATGCGATAATCGAATGTCACCTGTTCCCCACCTAGCACCCGTTCGATCGACGCAACTGCACGGTCACGGTCTTCGGGGACGATCAGGGCCTGCCAGTTCCTGTAGTCGTCGCCGGAAAGAGCCTCGTCGCGACTGAGGCCATAGACCGCCTCGAAAGCAGGCGTCAGGTATTGCCATTGCAGTGTTTTTGCGTCACGGATCCACAGAATGTCCTGCGACGCATCGCCGAATTGGCGAAGGCGTTCCTCGCTCTCGCGTAATGCAGTGACGCTTCGTTTGGCGGCGTCGATATCACTGATGACCGAGACGGCACCCGTGACCTGCTCTTGCTCGTCGCGGATAGGCGCGGTCGCGACACTCGTCCAGAATTCCCTACCATCTTCGCTTGTAAACAGCATTTCTTGGCCGGGCACGACGGTCTCTCCGCGCAGGGCACGGGCACTCGGAAAGTTATGCGGCTTCAACTGCTGCCCTTCGGCATCCCAGGCCTGCCAGCGCGCAAGTCGGGCCGGATCACGTGAGGGAATGACGCGAGAGGGCAGGAAGCGAAGGTATTCTGGGTTGGCGAGCACCGCCTTGCCGGACATGTCGATGACCGCGACGCCAACGGGCACGCTCTCGAAAGCAGCCGTCAACCTGTCCTCGCTCTCGCGCAGGGCGGCTTCAGCACGCTTACGATCAGATATGTCGTCGTAGAGGGAGAAAAAGCGATCGTTCCCGCCTGGATAGACGTGGTTCTCGAACCAGCGGTCCAAAGCATCGATCCTGTACTCTTCTCGGGAGGGTAAGCCGGCAGCAACGATCCGCTCGTACTTTTCGAAATGTGAGTCCGCGAGCTCCGGGACAGCTTCGCGTGCCGTGCGTCCGATCATTCCTTCGATTTTGAGCCCGGTAAGCCGCTCGAAAGCAGGGTTGAGCACGATATAGCGAAAATCCGTGACATGACCTTCCGGATCGCGGATAAGCTCGCACTCGGCATAACCCTGGCCGAGGTTCTCGAACAACGACCGGTACTTCTGCTCGCTTTCACGCAGCGCCGCCTCCGCGCGTGCCCGCTCCAACGCCGCCCAGGTGCACTCCGCTGTTTCCTCCGCGAGCGCTACGTCTTGTATGGTCCAGTTCCGAGGTTCCCGCTGGTGGACAACAAGGGTCGCGACCATTCTTCCATTTTTGAAGAGCGGAACGCCCAAACCTGCTCGCACACCTAGGGCTGCAAAATTAGCGACGGCGGCGGGGTCGTTGAACGTGTCCGATTGCGCGTCGGGGACGATCCGAGTGACCCCTTCCTGGTAGGCTGCAATCTTGTTTGGCCCGAAGGAGTCGATCCGGTAGCGGCCTGCCATTGACGGGACGCCGTCAACATAGTCGGCCCCGATAATATATTCCTTGTCGGTGATCTGGGTGTACGCGACGCGGTTCGCCTTCAGGTGCACGCCCAGAACACGCATCGCGGATTTTTGGATCTCGATGGGATCGGCAAGGGGTCTCAGAGTATCGGATAGCCGGAGAAGGAAGGCTTGACGCTCCTCGCTGTCCCGCAGTGCGGACTCTGCCTTGGCCGCGAGCTCATGTTTGAAGCCGACAGCATGGACATAGGCGACAGTTCCATCGTCCTCGCGGACCGGCGTGAGATACATGTCGAACGTATCGGACGATCTAGGTCGCGGTCCTTCCAGATCGAAGGGCCGGGTTTTGGCCTCCACCGCTTCACCGGCGAAGGCTTGGCTGAGGTATTCAGTCAGCGCCGGGATTATCTCGACGAAGCTTTCGCGCACGGCGTTGCCGAAGGCACAAGGATGTTTGGCGCCGAGGGCTGTGGCGCAAGCGTCGTTGTAGACCATGGTGCTGTCGGGCGCGCATACGATCGCGATCGCTTGCTTGCTGGCGAGCATCGTCTCGACGTGGTGCCGGAGGCGGGATGACCAGTGTTCGATGGACCCAAACGACGTCCCCGCCCAGTCGTATTCACGAATGCGGCGAGCCATTTCGGTATCGCCTGGCGGCCAGGACTGCTTCATTTCATGCTGTCCCACTCATTCAAGTTGAGTGAGGATAGGCTAAGCTGTCTCCGCTGTATACTCGACTTCACGAAAGCGGACCAGTAGGCCGGACGGATCCGGTTCCTGCCATCAAAGAAGCCGTGCTGCTCTACCGCTGCGCCGGGTCGCGCTGTTATAATAACTCGACGCCTGTTGAACGGAGCGATGCCTGGACTGCTCCATGGCCTCCGGAAGAGGAATACCTCGATTAGCGGCTTCTGTCAGATAACCGGACCTCAATCCGTGCGCAGAAAAATCCCCGCTATCCAACCCGGCCATCTGCGCGCGCTGCTTGACGATCGCATTGATCGCCTGCGGATCGAGCGCGGTTTTGGCAACATTGCCCCAGCGATCGATCTTGCGAAACATCGGGCCGCGCTCGATTTTTGCCACTTCCAACCAGGAATTAAGGGCATCGACAGGCCGGCCGGTGAGGTACACGACCTCTTCGTGGTCAGAGCCACTGGTTTTCGTACGGCCCAAATTGATGGCCAGAGAGGGGAGGGGAGGGGCGCCATCGATCACGATGGGCTCTTCCCTCGTCAATTGCTCGACGCGCAGGGCGGCGACCTCGCTGCGCCGGCGGCCGCCGGAGGCAAAGGCGACCATCAGGATGGCGCGGTCGCGCAAATCCCGGATGCTGCCCGTCCCGCAGGCCGCAAGCAGCTTTGCCAGGATGTCACCAGTGACCGCCTTGGGACTCTTGCGGCGGCGCGGTCGGGGGACCGCGCGCACAGCGAGGCGTATGGCGGATTTGAGGGCAGGGGAGGAAAAGGCGCCGACAAGTCCCCGCCATTTGGTCAATGTCGACCAGGTCGCCAGCCGGCGGCGCACCGTGTCGGGTGCATGCGGACCAATGGATTTCAGGAAACGCTGGTCTCGCAGGCTCTGTTCAACGGCTTCGGGCATGCCGTGCTGGGGATCGGCGGCGCGTTTGTCAGGATCCCACAGATGATGGGCGACGAATTTGAGGAGCAGAGCTTCGGGCGCCGGCCAGGGCAGCGATGCTCCCGTGGCCGCCAGCGACCAGGCTTGCAGATAGGCGAGATCCGAGGTCAGCGCCCGCAAGGTGTTGTCGCCCATGCCCTCGTTGACGAGGTGGCGCAGGGTGGCGACATCGTCGTCGCTCAAAAGCTCGGCGAGTTCGTCGCGGCGATCGATCGGCAGGACGGCGGCGATCGTGTCGAGTTCGGCGGCACGATGATCGACACCGGTGAGCGCTGTAGTTTTCAGCTTGGTCGACATCAGTCGATCTCGATATGCGGACGCCAGCGACGGATGATCTGAACAATCTCCGGCTTGTATGCGTCGGGATAATGAAGATCTTCTTCGCGGGCCATCCAGGTGAAGACCGTCACCATGTCCTCACATATTTCAGGATCGAGGTTTGCAAGATCGGTCAGGTCGAAGCCGCCATGCACCTCGGCATTCCACCATGCGAGGATGAAGTTGGCGACGCGGCTGCTCTGGCCCGTTTCACCATGGGCGACATTGAGCAGCTTTTCGAGGGCGAAACGGACGCGATCTTCCATGGCTGTGAGCCTTTGCAAACAAGGGTTTTACCCGAATTTACGGATTTCGGCGCTGAAATCAATAACCATCGATAAGCATTACTTATCGATGGTTAGAACGCCGGCCGATAATCACCATGTGAGGAACCGTAATATTTAGATAGAGTTCCTTTAACAAATCATTTACCATGATTTCAATGGCTTACGATCTATCCAAAATCAGCGTTTCAAATTTGATGAGGGTAAGCGGGGCAGATTCGGTGGCAGTGCCGAACGACAGGGCAAATTGGATGCCGAGCTTGCGTCCTCTCAGCATGCTTGGCAGGGTGGCCGGATCGATAAAAGCGAGGGGCTGACACGATGCTTCG
>Ga0209795_10000332_pt1 | contig 39671 bp, 39 predicted proteins | sample AgamicOrMarz_FD_187166 | JGI IMG/M metagenome (GOLD analysis project Ga0209795, IMG submission 187166) | Agave microbial communities from Guanajuato, Mexico - Or.Ma.rz (SPAdes) (version 2) | ecosystem: Host-associated > Plants > Phyllosphere > Phylloplane/Leaf | place: Guanajuato, Mexico...
AATCAGGCTAGTTCGTTAGTGGCGTGTCTGTCCGCAGCTGGCGTGCGAATGTAAAGACAAACTAAGCATGTAGTACCGAGGATGTAGAAATTTCGGACGCGGGTTCAACTCCCGCCAGCTCCACCAATCATTCATTCATGATGCATCATGAACCTTAAAAAAGCCTGCAACTTCAACGAGTTACAGGCTTTTTTGTTGCATGTGTGGTCATGATCTCTGTATAAATCTTAAGCTTTATGTATCTTGTTTTGCACCGCGTTGCCTGAACGCTAAAAAACAAGGTGCAAAAACATGCCTAAGGTATTGAAATCACTAACCAATACCGAGATCGCTGCCGCCAAGCCGCAGAATACTGAATATATGCTGCGCGATGGCGACGGACTGGCGTTACTGATCAAGCCATCCGGCAGAAAGATCTGGTACTTCGAATACACTCCCCCGGCGCTGAAAAAAAGGACCAAAATCAGCATTGGCCCCTACCCGGTAGTCACCCTCGCCATGGCGCGAGATTTCAGGTTGCAATACCGGCGTTTACTCGTGCAGGACATTGACCCACGGGCCCATCTGGAGCGGGTTGCAGAGGTGCAACGACTTCAGAATGAATGCACGCTGGAAAAAGTTGCGGAACAGTGGCTCAACGAGAAGAAACGGACCAACCGCCTCAGCGAGGATCACGCCAGAGATGTCTGGCGCTCACTGGAGATGCATATATTCCCTTCTCTGGGAAACACACCCGTCACCGAAATCCGCCCAAAGATGCTCAAGGAACACCTCACACCGCTGGAAGAACAGGGCATCCTCGAAACGTTACGGCGGGTTATTTCGCGGCTAAATGAAATCTTTCGCTTTGCCATCTCCGAAGAGTTCATTGAGTTCAATCCGGCAGACAATCTGGTAGCCCGCTTCAAGAAACCGAAAAAGCAGAACATGCCCGCACTTCACCCCAGCGAACTAAGCAGGCTAATGCTGGCGCTACAGAATGCCTCAGTCCGCAAAGAAACCCGCTGCCTTATCGAGTGGGAGCTACTGAACTGGGTTCGCCCTGGTGAAGCTGTCAGCGCCCGCTGGTGTGACATTGATATACAAAAAGCGGAATGGCGCATCCCTGAAACCTTCATGAAAATGAATCGGTCTCACACAGTGCCGCTCAGTAAACAGGCGCTGCGCATTCTTCAAATCATGGAGCCTGTCAGCCGTCATCGCCCGTGGGTATTCCCCAGCATTCGCAAACCTCTGGAGCATATGCACCAGCAAACTGCGAACGCTGCACTGATCCGTATGGGGTTTGGCGGTGAGCTTGTCGCCCATGGCATGCGATGTATCGCCAGGACAGCGGGTGCAGGCCATTTTCCCCGTGAAGTACTGGAATCTGCGCTGGCGCACCGGAAAGAAAATGAGATCGAAGCGGCCTACAACCGCAGTGACTACCTGGAGCAAAGACGACAATTGATGCAGTGGTGGGGAAACTACGTTGATGCCGCCAGACGACAGGCGCTTCTTGGCGAAGAAGAACCGTTGCAGACCGTGGAAGGAGAATAATGTGACCAGTCCCATACATCAGAATCCGTTTGCACGAGAATGCGAGATGCCGCTGCTGGAGGCGCGGCATCTCGCCCTTCTGCTTCTCGGCCTCGATGCCTCCCAACCAGCAAAAAACCTGCCGGAAGAACATCAGGAGAATTACCGGATCCTGCACGATGCTATCAGCCGCACCATCAAAGCAACGGGCATGGTCAGCGCCCCGGCGAACAAGCGCATGTTCTATGCGGATGAGATGTTCGCGCTGGCATGGCGGCTTATTGATGATGAGATAACGCCACCAGAAGTGAAGGATCGGAGCCTGAAGGCAGTGATAAAACTTTCACACAACAGCCGTGGCCGCAAGTGGCTGAAAACGCTCGGCGACAATGCACTGCCCGATCTCACGGCCTCTGCCCTGCCTTCCAGTCGTGGGTGGCACAAACGCGATAAAGCGCGGGAGAATACAGCCCGCCTTTGCTGGCTGCTGGTTCAGCTTCTGGTCGAGGAGACTCAAGGCCGCTATGGAACGTCTGATAAACCGGCATCTGATCGAATACTACGTAAGTTGAAGGCATTGTCGCTGGAGCAGGAACAATCGTCAGACGGGCTTGGCCGGGGGACGTTTTATGAGGTGCTGAAGATGGGGCGGGAGAAGGAAGTCTAGCTGGTTGCAGCCCGTGCCGGCATGGAGAGGAGCGATTAAGCGCTGAAATCGAGCCTGTCAGTAATTCTGTTTAACTGCCATCGTATTAAAGGTGATCGCTCAGGCGGTCACCGAACTCGATAATAAAACGGCTCATTGCTAACCGCCAGTTCTGGATCGGCATACTCCATTTTTTCGATACATCCTTGATCGCCAGATAAATAACCTTTCGTACTGAGTCATCCGTCGGGAACACCTTGCGTTTCTTTATGGCCGCCCGGATAACACTGTTCAGCGGTTCGATTGCGTTCGTGATATAAATGGCCTTGCGGATATCCGGCGGATAACTGAAGAGCGTATTGAGGTTTTCCCAATGTGCGCGCCAGCTTTTGCTGATTTGCAGATTTTTATCTTCTCAGACTTTCGCGAACGCATCGAGCGCCATCTGCGCCGCCTCTTCTGTTGGCGCCTGATAGACCGTCTTCAGCTCGCTGGTGACGGCTTTGTAGTCTTTCCACGACACGTATTTCAGGCTGTTACGCACCATATGGATGATGCACAGTTGGATATGGGTCTGCGGGAAGACGTTGTTTATTGCATCCGGGAAACCCTTCAGACCGTCCACACAGGCAATCAGGATGTCCTGAAGACCACGATTTTTAAGCTCCGTCAGCACACTCAGCCAGAACTTTGCGCCTTCATTTTCGGCCAGCCACATACCCAGCAATTCTTTCTGGCCCTCGGTATTGATACCCAGCGCCAGGAAGACAGCTTTGTTTAAAGGTGTGGCGTTTGTAATCGTTCGCAGCCATTTGTTAACCTCAGCGTGTCGCGCCCTGATTACGCAAGAGAATATAAAACCATCTATTGTGGATTAATCCACAAAAAATCAGGTGCTCTGACAGCTAATCAATTCTTAACGGACTCATTATTTTTTCTCCGGACTCTACTTTTTAATCCGGACCTATACCTCTCCTCCCGGTTCCGCGCTATAACCCCTTCGACACTCTGTTCCCGTGAGGTGCAATCATGAAAACCCGAGTTGACAGCAACGATGCCTTCCCCGAAAGCGGCAATGTTCGTATGCGGCAGGTGGTCCAGTTTCTGGCCATGAGCGAATCGTCCGTTTACCGCCTCATTAAAGATACTGACTTTCCCCGCCCCGTCCGTCTCTCTTCGCGACTGGTGGTCTTCGATGCTACTGAAATCCGTCAGTGGCAGCAGCGCCGTAACACCATCCGTTAATCCACGCTCAGGGATGAGCCGACAGATACCTCTTCATGGACACGCCCCTTTCTCAACAAGCCGTTTCCCGACCGGGGGAAGATGATATTTCTCCGGTAGTACAGGTCCGGATGTACTGGCAGCTCTGGATAACCTGATCGTTATCAGGCCCGCCATTCACTATTCCCGGGCACTTCGCACCGACAATACCCGCGATGAGGGGCTATTGAAAATCACATTAACAATGGCGCACACGGGTGTGCATATGGTCCGGCTGACGCCCCCTTACAGTGAACAAGATGAGAACGTGACCGGGCAGCTTGAATGTCTGAGTAAGGAAAGAATTTCCGACATTCTGCCGGAACATTTCCGCCTCAAAGAAGCGGCACTGTGATTTATAAACGCACCGAACGCCGGGACGGCATAAGCGACGTCAAACACCAGCGCATCTGTTCCCCTTTGCGCATCACCGCCATCACCTGAGACTGCCCTGACCGCCTGCTTGAAAGGCACAATACTACCGGGCAAGTATGTCGCGGCTTAATGCCGAAATATGCATCGACGCAAAGAAACCACTAATTCAGGACTGGGGAAGGCGAACCGCAGTTATTCCTCAGTAGCGTTCTCCTGAGCCGTAGCTGCGGTCAGATGGCGGAATACAGGGGCACCAATTCGTATGAGGAGCATGATCACGCCTGAAAACGCTTTCCTCAAGAAGATGCAGACGCGGCGAAAAAAAACCGCAGCGCCCAGCAAGAATGCAGGACAACGCTAACCAATTGCCAATTTTACGCACCAGAGTTGTTTCTATGGATACCGAAAGCAGAACATGTATCAAAGAGGTATGACGCTATCAGCAGTTTAACACTGCGATTTTCCGAAACGTCCCCTTTCAGGTTGCGCCAAAATCAACTTCTCGCGAAACGTATGTTCTTCTAGTGTCTTTTTTTCCGGCCGTCCAGCCATCGCCTGTAGTAATACCAGTCTACCCATATTAGTTTCGCGATCCCCGGTTCTGTGCGATTTTCAAGCTCGAACGACCACCTTCTGCTTTGTACAAATCATTAATACTTTCAGCCAAAGCGCCGACAGGCCCTCATCCATTGCTACCTGTCGACGCCAGCGCTCTCCACTGTGGCACTGCATTACGTCATCAGTTATAGACGACGCTGAAACCTGTCACCGCGGTGAAATCACCGGCAGTCACCGCTGTTGCGCTGTCCTGCTTCAGGGAGGCACTCAGGGCAATGTCGGCCGTGTGCGCAGTGGCATCAACAGCATAGGTAGCCGTAGCCGCCGCACCCGGTTTAATCACGGTGCCGCCTGAGGTGGCGTCATACACACTCACGCCCACACCCGCCGCTTCGGAGGTGGTGTCCAGGGCAATCAGGTTGGCATCATTCGCATCTGCCTGGCCGACGGTGCCGTCTTCCAGGGTGAAGCCCACGGACGTGGTGGACGCCGGGCAGTCCTGAAGCTTGATATGGAACGGGGTGCGGCCGGATTCAGAGCCTGCACCGGTGAAGGACGCGGTCGCGAAGGTCCCCATGTCCACCACCTGGTCGCGGGAGTCGTTGGTCACCGAGCAGGAGTCTGCCGTCACCATGGCACGCAGGTGAATATTACCGCCATCGACGGCCATTGCAGACCCCGCAGACGCCATCAGACCCGCAATAACAGCCATTTTGAAGAACTTATTCATGTTTGAAATCTCGCTTATAAAGATAAAAGAGCAGCGTAATAACGGCTGTCATTACTGGTAGGAAATGGTGTAGGTGGCTTCGCCGGTGTACGTTGCCGGGTCCAGGAATGGAACGCAGTCAATTCCTGAGCACCCCATTACAGGGCGCAGGGTTGCAGTATGTCCGATGGTATTATCTCCTTCATGAAGAACGGCTGTATTCGTTTGTACACCATCGAAGGAGTATTCATTGCCACCGTCCATTTTAATATGCCAGAGTGTCGCCACGGGTACCCCATCTTTAAACCCATCAAGGTAGGTGTTATCACCTTTTCCGGCCATAGCAATGGTGGCAGAGGTGATACTTACCGGACAATTGTTTAAATTAATATTAAATTTTTTAATAGTATCAGCAGCACTCCAGTCGACTCCCAATATAAACTGAGAAACCTGCCCAAAATCTACCGTAATATCCTTGCTGTCTGTAGCGATGGTGCAAGAGTCACTGGTGATAGTGCCGTTAAAGGTCACTGTACCATCCTGAGCGTGAGCCAGGTTCAGACCGCCCGTCACAGACAGCGCAAGGGCGCTCAGCGCCATGATTTGTTTCTTCATTGGTTTAATACCCCAAATATGTAGATTTAAAATAACAGATAGTTTTTTTCAGACTTCGTGAATTCATTTTGTTACATGAAACCTGAATATGAAATATTATCCATGTTAAGACACTAACGCCATGGGATGAGCAAAACCTCAGTGCCAGAATCTCAATAACCACGAACAATATTAATCCGCAGTATACGTAAATTCCTGGTGATTTAAAGTTTTCCGGGCGAATGAAAATAGTACAAAAGTTACATTATGCACAGTTTTGTTTTTTCTGTTCAGCGAGTGTGCGGTGTATTAACAAGAGAGGTCGTGATCCAATAATGGACTGGTTACATTTCCATAGCGGAATACCACTCCAGAACTCGATATATTTATTTTCTTGTGAAACAACAGCCTTATTAACAATCCCCACCGTTGCCGGATAAATCAAGTAATCACATTATCGTAATACAGGGAAATGAAGTATGAAAAAACTCACTGTCGCACTGACAGCACTTATCGTGACAGGGAACCTGAACGCGGCTCATGCTCAGGATGGTACAGTCACCTTTACCGGACGAGTCCTCAGCGACAGCTGCACGATCGCCGGAGACAGCAAAAATGTTTACGTTGAGTTCGGGCAAGTGTCGTCGATATACGGAGCCCGTGAAACGGCCATCAAAAAAGATTTCACCCTCAGCCTGGAAAACTGCCCGGAATCAGCGTCAGAAGTGATTGTCACATTGAATGCTCAGGCGTCTCCGGCAAGTCCCGGCATTGTTTATGCGGCGGACTACCTGAACGGCAAGTCCGATCCAGAAGAAGTGACATACTGGACGATACACAGCAAAGGAGGTGCTGACACTGAAGCCCTTCCGGTTAACGGTACAACAACCCCGGATTCCAGTTTTGTCATCCACAGCGGAAAAAACACGCTGCCATTCTACGCTAAATTTTTTGCCAACGGCGTCCCGGCAGCAGAACAGACAGCCACTCCGGGCACTCACGCTGGTGAAGTAACCTACACCGTCAGCTATCAGTAAGGCTGTCCGTCACTTACTCTTCAACCACTCTCCTCTCATGCGCTCCCGGATACGGCATCGCATGAGTAAACTAAAACGGCATGCGTAATTCATTGCGCTGACTTCGCCTCTGCAGACGATCCTGCCCTGTAGCCTGCACACATTTCGGGGAGATTTGAATTTGACCCAATGAAAAGAAAATTAATGGTCATGCGTTTTCGCCCCCATGGCTGAAGGCCCGGAAAACCTTCTGAACCGGGCCTTCAACCCTGTTTCCCGGACAGATTACCGGGAAACAGGCTGCAGGTGATGAGTTCATGTCCTCACTTGCAGTGGCACGGCATTACATCATCAGTTGTAGATGACGCTGAAGCCGGTTACTGCCGTGAAATCACCGGCAGTGACGGCTGTTGCGCTGTCCTGCTTCAGGGACGCACTCAGGGTAATGTCTGCGGTGTGCGCAGTGGCATCAACGGCATAGGTAGCCGTCGCAGCTGCACCCGGTTTAATCACGGTACCGCCTGAGGTGGCGTCATACACGCTCACGCCCACGCCGGCCGCTTCAGAGGTGGTGTCCAGAGCAATCAGGTCCGGGTCACTCGCATCTGCCTGACCAACCGTACCGTCTTCCAGGGTGAAGCCCACAGAGGTGGTGGAGGCCGGGCAGTCCTGAAGCTTGATGTGGAACGGCGTACGGCCTGATTCAGAGCCAGCGCCGGTGAAGGACGCGGTGGCGAAGGTGCCCATGTCAACCACCTGGTCGCGGGTGTCGTTGGTCACAGAGCAGGAGTCTGCCGTCACCACGGCACGCAGGTGAATATTACCGCCATCCACGGCCATTGCTGACCCCGCTGACGCCATCAGACCCGCAATAGCAGCCATTTTAAAAAACGTATTCATGCTAAAAATCTCACTTTAAATTTTACAGAGCAGCGTAATAATGGCTGTCATTACTGGTAGGAAATGGTGTAGGTGACTTCGCCCGTGTGGGAGCCAATTTTGCGGCCCATAGTGCCACTGAACTCCGCAATCAGCGGCAGCTGATTATCTCCGGCCACGATGGTGAAATCGCTGTTGATATCAGCGGTGCCGCTGGTTATCAAGTAACTCTCAGTCCCGGCGTTTTTGATTTTCCAGAACGAATCATCATCCTCAACCCGCTTTGATTTCACGCCGTCGATATAGTCGGCGATATGGTAGTCAAACGTATCACCAGCACCCTCAGCATTCAGCAGCACTGTCGCTTTGGTGGCCGATGCTGGGCAGGCCGTCAGATCAATGGTGAAGTTTTTTTCAAGTGCGTTCATACTAATATCCTGACTCATCTGCCCAAAATCCACCGTAATATCTTTGCTGTCAGTGGCAATAACGCAGGTATCGCTGACGATGGAGCCGTTAAAGGTCACCGTACCATCCTGAGCGTGAGCCATGTTCAGACCGCCCATTACGGACAGCGCAAGGGCGCTCAGCGCCATGATTTGTTTCTTCATTGGTTTAATATCCCAAATATGTAGAATGAAAATAACGGTTATCTTTTCAGGCTTTCGTGGCTTTATTTCCTTACACGAAACCTGAATACAAAATAGTATTCGGAGTTAAACACTGGTGCCGTGGAATGAGCAAAACCACGACACCAGAATGCCTTCAGTGGTCACGAATAATATTGATTTCGTAATCTACGGGAATTTCAGGTTGTGTAAAGTTTGTCAGGTGATGCAAAAATAAGCACTTTTTACACTTTCGCACCATGTCGTTTTTTTTCCTTTAGTTGTCAGCGTGCTGCCATTTTTCAGAGAAAATCTAAAAATGGATTATTCATAGTTTAGGGCTAAGCGTTCCCGCCATCCTCCTGCCCACCCTATATTCCAGTGCTGTTCTGTCCGCCAGCGCCCCGTCGCCATCAGATGACATTCACTGGCCACATTCAGTCTTTCGACTCCCCTTGATTTTCGTCCTCAGAACAAGGAAAGGGTGGAAAAACATTCCACCAACAGTGCACACTTTCCCGGACAGGAGCCTCATTAACACAATTTATGGATCGACAGGGGTGGCAATATGAGCGTATTTAACCCCGGGCTAACTCCCCCGACGCCCTGATTCCCCGGAAATACCGGGGGTTTCTGTACCTGCACGTTAATGGCATAGTGTCCACGCTCATTATGCTAATTGCACCTCATTCACCTTTCGGCCATGACGGAGAACATGCAACCACCGCAGTCGCTGAGCATTCAGATGGGGAACGCAGGAAATAACCTGCGGCAATAATGTGATAACATCAAAACGTTATAAATCGTAAGCTTAGAAATAGCATTAGAGCTTAATGTCATCACTATGATCATAAGCATGCTCAGCAACTCGTTAATATCCGGTTTTTCACAATGATTCTGATTTGTAAAGTGGTTGTAGACTGGCAATCATCGGTTGTGCGTTAAACCTCGCCGAATATATTTCATTTTGTTTCTTCTTTTACAGGAAAAACTAATTTCATATCTCTTGTTATAATTCGCGCCGTTATTATTTTTGGTATCTCGCAGCATGCTCTTCACCAAAAACTGATCATTTCCCTTCTGCATTTCAGACAAAAAATAAAAAGTTTGCTGAGGCCTTTCTTGTCATTCGCACATGCAACCTTCTGGAAGTAAAGCCATTTCACTCTATCACCTACATTAATAACAAGTGAACATGAGCAACCCGATTCATTCTCCCTTAAACCGACACTGCAATCACGAACTTGGCATTTTGTTAAAAATACGTTTTCAGCATGCTAAATATTTATCACTCGCTCAGCCTCGTCTAATTTTGGATTTTTCATACATCTGATTTGAACTCTTTTTTGTTTCAAAAGAAAATTCCGTCGCAGGCAACTCATATTTTCAGCTAGATGATACTTATCGTTGGATGATACTTATCGTTTGCCACGCTTCTTATCAGTATGTTGCGCCTCTCCCACACTGACTGTAGTAGTCCCAGGGAAGGCTCGTAAGTTCGCTCAAAAGAAGAGACTATTTCCGTGACGACGCTTAAACAGCCACTGCGCCAGGTACATAATACTGCCCCCACAAAGAACAGGTCTTCGCGAGCTCGCGTTTTATGCCGATTTGCGTGGATTAACATCGTGACTCGGGCAATGTTGCCACTGACGGGTACTTTCACTCTGGTCATTCTGGCACATGCCAGGGATTACCATTTTCTGCGATCTCAGGCCATCCCCTCTGGTGCCGTCGGCGTGTTGACTGATGACATCCCCATTGAGTCCGTTACCAAAAAATTTGGCTTCACGCTGGAACATCTGAAGGTACTCAATTTTTTTCGCGGTTTTCACCACATGAAAGGCGGAGATGAGCCCGGCGTTTCTGAACTGTCAGCCAGAAATTCAGAGGCTATGTCCGGCTTACCATCAGTGCATACTGATCCTGAACCGGACGAAGGGGCCGAAATAACCCTGCGAGCTGGCTCATTCCTCGCTCACTCTCCAGGCGACAGCGCTACACCTGATATGGCAATAGCCAGTATCGCGAATGATGAAGTTACTCATTGGCTTAGCCAAGCAGGCACGCCCCACATGCCTGCGGACACAGACGTTAAATTTTCAGTGAACACCGCTGTTCTGGATTTACGGTTTTCAGTCCCGGAGGGCAAAAACGCCCTGATAAACCTCCCGAGCAGCATACGCCGCATCGATCACCGTTTTCAGTCCACTCCAGCTCTGGTTAACGATCGGGCTGGTCTGAACATGCGCCTGAATCCTGTCGCGGGTGTAGCGACACAAGTCATCTTTAACCCGGTGCGGTATGAAATCTACCCCGCCAGTCCTCGGAACAGAGACAATCATTGCTCTGGTGGAGCCCAGTTCACCCGAAGTGAACGACCTGCCGGCACGACTGCGAAAGCGAGTGGTGAATTTCGGGGTAAACAGGGGAGTACGCAAAATACGGACTGGCCGTCATGGCGCCGTGTATTCACGGATAATGGAATAAAGGGACATTTAAACCTGTCAAATTCTTATGTCTGTAGCAATTGAAACGAAGCCAGCACCTCACTTGACTGCATGTTCAATAACACATCAACAAACTAATACATGGCCCCTGAGTGGGCCCTGATAATGACATAACCTCATGAACAAAATCATCATATACAGTAAATGCCAGTATTCACTGGTGGCCCTAAATCACATTGTCCAGAAAGAAACCCGTCTGAAAAGGGAGGGCCGTATTTATGTACCGGACAGCTATCACAATATTCAGGAGATTACCCCTTTTTCACTGAATCGCGCTCGTACAACCACAATATTTTTCAGAGTGGATATGCAAAGTGGAAAATGTATCAGGGCGCTCTATGAAAGCATTGCCGCATCAGGCAATAAGCTTCATATCCGGATCATTATATTAGGTACCACCACGCCGGGGAAAATAATCTGCAATTATCTCGAGCGACAGGGGATATGCTCCCGGTTCATTGACATTCAAACTCCGGTTAAAAGCATTCAGCGAGCCATAAAGCGGGAATTGCAGGCTGAGATGAACGTCCCCGAAACGCAGTCACAGGCGGCACTCACTAAACGAGAGATAGAAGTAATGGCCCGGGTACTACTCGGGGAGTCTCCGTACCGCATCGGAAGAAGGCTCGGCATAGACCGTAAAGCCGTTTACGCTCACCGGGCTCATGCAATGCAAAAGATGGGGTGTGGCTCTTCTCGTCAGGGACATTTATTACTTCGCGAGTGGATATAATGACAAGCTGAAACTATCTTTTACTGAACAGAGACCAGGACGCAAAATGGAAAAACAAAGGGTCTTTTGCATCCTGCTCACGATCCTTGCCGCATTTCCCGGCACACTTCTGGCAACAGATGACACCAGCCTGTGTGTAAGACGGATTAGTTGCACGGAAGAAGTAGCTGAGGAGGGACCAGCGGCAGCAAGATACGTGGCCTTTTGCCACGAGATGAGATACGTGCGCCGATGACGGCGTTAAAGCAGACATCCCTGACTTTAGCCTGCGGACAGAAGGAAAACAGGCAATAAACTCAGCGCGTATCGCTTAGACACATTTGCGACCTTTGTTGATAAGGGGTTTGCACCAGGAGCGTCTGATGAGACGGCAATAATAAATACTAGCCGTACTACCCGTGAACAGAAAAAGCGCAAGAAGTGCGACGTTCGGCAGTGGACCTGCCATGCAGCAGACACACTCCTGTTGAGGCGCTTTCGAAAAAATCGTAAGGCATTGCGGGTGAGGAGTGAATGGCTTTTTCAGGTTTCATTGACACCTGAAATTATCTGAGTGGATCCCCCTCGTGTATATGGAATATTATTCTGGGCAGCCCGATATGACCTGTGATAATCAAATTAATGAAACTGGCGACAGTGACGCCCTGTCTCTCAGACAGTCCCGCCCTGTAGAAGCGATCGAACGGTTAATGGATGCTGTTCTTTCTCATGCCACTCTTTATAAATTACCTGCCCGACGGTTTATTGAATTTCCCCTGGAGGAAATCTGGCTCGTTTATAATGGAAATGCCTGTGTTTACAGGGAGCAGGGTAGACAGCTGACTTTTATCAGTACAGCACCGTTGATTTTAGGGGTAAAAAACATTTTCTATCCCCCGACCGAAGCTTTTATTATTGAGTTTCAGGAAGTAAGCGAAGTCTGGCGCATTCCGCTTATAAAATTCACGGAGATAATTGACCATCATGAACTCTGGAAGGAGTTGGCACATCTCATGTCATTTTATTTTGTCAGTGTTCTGGAAAACAGCTTCCGCCTGATAAAAAGAAATGATTATGAAGTTATAAAATTGCTCATTCATGAATACGATTCTTTGAGCGAAGGTGTCAAGAAAAAAACGACGCTGGCAAAGTACATTGTCGAAAAGGGGCTGATATCACGCAGTAATACTGCACGGATCTTATCTATCCTGAACAAATACGGCTATATAACTATTGTACGAGGGAGTTTAATTGATATTGATTACTTGCCAGAAATTCTTTGAATAAAAGCTCCACTGCAGGATGACGTCGTTGAACACCGCTGATAAAAATGAATCGTGCGGGCTCGTGCATATCCGGTACGTACCTACGACCCGTTAATGACCTCGCAGCAGATGAGTGCCCGCTGATGCCTGATTACGGGGGACTGGTGCAACGGAGTGATCTCCACCGGATACGTCGTCTTCACCCGTTAAGGTACACGGGACAGGCGAACAGTACTTCAGAAGTATAAACGTATATTCTCAAAACCCACAGTCACATGCTTTTCAAAAAGAACTATCGCAGAATGAAATACAGCATGGCTAAACACAGATAAGGGCCGAAGGGGGATTTCTGAATAACGCGCCTTTTAATGAGGGAATAAGTTCCTGTTGCGAAAAGGCATAACGCAGAACTCATAAATAAAAACAGGGGGATGCCGTCTAAAGGAACAAACATCCCTGCAGCACAGGCCAGACGAATATCCCCCTGCCCCATCATCCTTTTTTTTGTCATCAGAAATGAAAACCGGTATAACGTACCGAAAACACTCAGCAGGACAAAGGACGGCAACCAGAGTTTGAACGAACAATAGTGTATCTGGCCGGCATGAATAAGGCCGCTCGCAGCAAGAGCATACGTCAGACCAGAAGGAATAAGGCAGTACAAAAAATCCACAAGCGCAATGCACAGCATGCAGTACAGTGATAATTTAGTTAGCGATGACACGTCCCTGCCATACGGTACTACCAGTACGATTATGGCGCCAGAAACCAGCATGCCATATTGCAACGCAGCGTTAAGGCCCCCCCTTGAATGATCAGATCTCTGGCGAAGATACCAGAAAGCATACAGACAGGTCGCAGAGATATTGCATAAAAGTAAGAAGTCAGCCATGTGCATAACAGGTGTTGCCATCCACAACCTGCGTCACCGGCAGAGAGTTGATGCCCGTCAGCAGGAGCAGGTATTTTCCGCCAGCATGAAGGTAAACATTACTTTTAGCACCGCTGCAAAGCTGTCGCGCATACCCGGACAGAAATTGTGCATTCTCTTCTGCAGTGCTTTGTTGTGTTGCCGAAATATGTAATTGTAACTCTGCGTCCTGTGATTTTCCGGCACTGGTCAGTGCAAACCGTCCATTACTGACCGGCAACTGTTTTGTTATTTCTGCATAACGCTGTTGTACAGCGGTATTTATGTCAGAACTCTTTTTACTGGCTGTACAGCCAGAAACAAAAAGTATTACAAGTACTGAAAGCATAAACTTATTCAATTTTTATCTACCTGAGTGAGACTGAAATTCATTATTGCAACCGTTCCCGGACTGCGTCCGGATTCAATATCTAAGCACGTAATTTCAGCGCCATTTGATATTAAATCATTTATATACCCATCGATGACTTTGTAATCAAATTCACGCTGATGAGCATCAGGAAAAAACACCCTCCCCCCGACCACTTCTGTAGAACAGATGAAGTTGCGACACAGATTAATCGTGATGTTTTCAGACCCGTTTGAAATTTGACAGATGACTGAAGGAGTTAATTTACTGATTAATATAAACATTACAGCATTGACAACCAGACAGAACACCACCGTAAATAAGCGTGCTCTTAGAATATTAAACATAGTGCACATTAGGCCTTTAATGAATTCGAATTAAACAATCGCTTTGCGAATTTCCATCTTTTTCAACTTGTACAGCGCGGTGATATTTTACTAACGTATTCTTCAGCACGGCACAGCGCTGACGGCTGGAGACCTGGACATTCAGATTGTTATCACTAAAATTCAGTCGCCGGAGGATCATCGGTTCAGTGTCAGTAATATTCAGCAGCGTGCTGTATTTTTTCGCAAACTGGCTATGTAACACTGGCGAAGAAAAGTGTGGTTTTATCAGAGTCAGGCTGTACATCCCTGAAAATATCAGGACCTGGATAATTATCAGCATTTTTAACGCAGAGCGAATATTGTCAGTCCATTTCCGGGTAAAAATAGCCGAAAAGTACCGGAAGCTCCGTGGGTTCCCTCCTGCCCATCCCTCGCTGAATCGCTTATGGTTAAGTGCAAACCGTCCAGGCTTCAGAACATGTATCTTTTCGTTGTTTATGACTTCGCAGGCAGGAAGGGAGGCTCCTTTTACAGTGGCCTCTCTTGCCAGCGTTCTTCCTTCTGACAGATGGCAGGCAAAAATGACGTCATTATTTCGGGGAACCGGTAAAAGCATCCAGTCAGGCATTATACGTATGTTTTTTTTAGTACCGGACAGCAGATCCAGCCAGTGTCGCCATAGCGCCTGGTTCACGATGAAATAGGTAACGCCGTGATTATCAGTCTTAAGGAGCTGAACGCCATCCTGCTCAGGATCAAACAATGCAGCGTCCGGAAGGTTCTGCTTTATGATCGTTTTAAGACGCCTGGCATTTTTCCGTATTCCCGGTAACGCCATCGTCTGCACGTCAATAACCTCGCCGGGCATTAGCACGGTATTCTCGGGTACCGGTAACCAGGTTTCACAGGTAAAAATAGCATCCTTTGTGCTGCACGGAAGGCAGCCAATCTTATTCATTGATACCATCCTCTTTATAAAGTCGGCGGGAAAGTACAGACGCCTTTCCCTTGTCAAGCGCTATATGGCTTTCGGAGAATATTTGGGTGTTTTCGCTGTCTTTAAAGGAGATGTCCAGCAGCATTTCGTTATCTTCTGTCACCAGGGCTCCCCTGACTGAATCGGGGACAGATGCCTTCACCTGAAACGCATCAAAGAAATCATCAGTATTCTTCCAGAATACATGGGGATGAGATTTCCAGTATTGTCTGAGTTTCTCTGCCGGAATAGAGCCAGAAACAATGACCGCCAGAACAGGGAGCCGGGATAGGCTGATGGCATTAATATTGATACGTTGCCCCGGTTTATCCCGGCGACATAAAAAAGGCAAGGCACTTCTCAGAGCCTTCTTTTCCTGAGCGGATAATTTCACCGGGTCACTCAGCAGATTGCTGCCGATGTCTGTACTCTGTTGTGTCATGGATATCGACAGGGCCCCATAGAGGTCTGTCGCCATTCTTTTATCACGCCCGGTTTCATCAGCCAGGCCGGACAATACCGGCTCCAGTGCAGTGAGGGATGCCTGTGGGTCAGGCCCCTTTATCTGAAGATTGATACAGTTATTTAGCGAGGCCAGCTTTATCTCTGCGACCCCCTCTTTAAACGGAAACTTTTTTTCTAGCGGTGATGACAAGGGGATTCCATGCAACGCTTTGTATACCGATATATTTACGCGGGGAATTAGTTCACACAGGGTATCTTCCAGGCTATATATCGCATTAAACCCCTCCTCCCACCTGGCGTAACCAAGATAATTCCGGGCAAGTTCCCTGTAAGATGCACAATAATGATAAACCGCACCAGATAACAACATCATGAAGATAAGCACGATAAACATAATGGAACCCTGATCATGCTTATCCACATCACGGTCTACGCTGATTCTTTTATTTATGCTCTGGTACAACTTGCTCAATGATATTCTCATTTTTTAATACTGCCCTCCATGCAAATCCAGCAGGCATGACCTGCTCTTTTTTTTCCAGGTTGTACCACCCTCCCTGCTGATACTTTTTGAATTCGATGCATTTTATTTCGGGATAAACCCCCTGGCTCATTCCCGCCATGACCCCATCAACGCCGCGACGAGACAGGACTCCTTCCCGGACTGACCACACAACAGGATAGACAGGATCCAGGAAATCATTATCCGGATCGGCTCTGTTTCGGGTCGCGAACTGGATCCGGGTTAAGCAATGATCGTCACCGTCTTCCTGATATAACGGATGCACATCATCAATGACCATTTCCATTAAGTCGCGGTTCAGATGCAGCGTAAACCGCATCATTTTTGCTGTTTCATCATTATACGACGCTATTTTTCTCCCACTTTCAGCGATGCTCGCCAGAAAATTTTGGGTCGTCAGCATAATCATCGAAATAACCAGGATAGCCACAAGCGCTTCCGGAAGGGTAAACCCTTCATCGTACCGGCAGGATAACCTTCTGATGTGCCAGCGGGTGTTCATTTTTGAAAGCCTGTATCTCATAGGATCGGATCCGTGGATCGTTGACGTTGAGGCGGGATACTGACCACTGCCATTTTGCATCACACATATCAAGATCCCCATGCGTGACAATCTGTCTGTCTGCCGGCGCCGTAATGATCAGCCGTGAGATTTGATCCCTGATGACCCACTTTGCGCACAATGCTTCCCTTAGTCTGGATGAGCCCGCCGTGATATTCTGGTTAAGGTTCATCAGCGAAAAGCCGACAATGGCCAGAATCAGAATGGCCATGAGCGACTCAAGCAACATAAATCCCTCGTCGTCAGGAGACTGCATTTTACCAGGCGTAGCGTATTTGTTGTTCATGAGAACGCAGTGTAATTGCTCCCTCAGGCGAGAATCCGTCCGCACGGGCCAGGTAACAACAGCGGTCACTGGTCGTCTCCTTTTTCCTGCATTCGGCCTCCAGAGTCGCTCCGGTCGGTGCTTCAAAGGTCTTATTTTGACGGCGCCAGGCCTGCCGGAGATAGAAATAGACAGTGATCTGATTATCTGACACGCAGATTTTCTCCGGAAGGGAACTCATGCCAGCTTCAGTATTGCGATGAGCAAGCCAGTGAAGAAGCTGCTCTTCAGGAGAGGGGGCTGTCCCCTTGAGTGATGAAATCACCGGGATAACCAGAATGGCGCATAGCGCAACCAGCACGATGACGATGACGATTTCGGGCAGGGTATACCCCGCATCCACCTGCTCAGATGTCGTTGACATTCCAGGTCCCGATATCCTGGTTGACCCCTTCACCACCGGGTTTGTTATCTGCGCCCAGTGAGTACACGTCGTAGCTGTCATGTTTGCCTGGCATGTCATAATGGTAGGGATGATGCCAGGGATCGTCAGGTAAACGACGTAGATAATTCCCCGTCCGGTTCTTACCCGATTGCTCACTTTCAGGCTCATTTATCAACGCCCTGAGACCCATACGTTCATCGGGCAACATGCCATTCTCCAGGTTATACATCGTTAATGCATTTTCGATGGCAACAATATCGGCAACCGTTTTCTTCTGGTCCGCTTTGGTTTTATTTCCCAACAAGTTGGGAATAATCAGACTGGCCATTAATCCGATAATCATGATAACAACCATCATTTCAATTAAGGTAAAACCATCGTCTGTATGAGTTCGCTCACTCGTTTTATCTGTAGTAAACACGCTTCATTCCTAAAAATTTATATTATTGAGACTTAACATGGGTTGCATAATAGAGACAAAGATAAACAAGACGATCAAACCAATAGCGAAAATCATTACAGGTTCGATGATTTTCATCAGTGCACCGATCCGGGCCGTTGTTTCATTGCTTAGTAATTCGGAAGAAAACTGGACCATCGTCTGAAACTGACCGCTGCGCTCTCCCGCCTTCAGTAGCGCAAGCGTCGCATCATCAAATACCCTGTTTACTGCCAGAGTCTGACAAATTCCTTTGCCCTGATGGATAGCATCGCACACCAACTCCAGTTTCTTTTTGATCGCCCGATTGGTCACAACCGAGCGCGCAATCACAAAAGCATCGAGCACCGGAACCGAAAACTGCGTAAGCAGGTTCAGGGTAAGCAGTAACAGTCCATTCTGCCCATCCGTAATGATCCTGCCGGCAAAAGGAAGTTTCAGCAGTTTTTTGTCAAAAGCCAGCCTGAAGGCAGGCCTGTAAAGTGCTGCACGCAGGGCAAGGATCCCCACAATTTTACCGGCTATCAGCCACGGCCAGTATGTTGATATAAAATGGCTGAGCGCAATGAGAATGGCTGTACTCGCGGGCAACGCCATGTCGGACAATGCCAGCTGTCCTGCGATCGCGGGTACGGCGACCGTCATCAACACGAGGATGATCAGTAAAGAGAGCAACAGGAGTAAAACAGGATACAGCAGGGCCTGAAACAGAGCTGTCCGGACCAGATGCCTCTGCTCAAGGAACCCCGTCAGCGCTTTCGTGGCCGCACACATCTTGCCACTTTCTTCTCCCGCCTGGATAACCGCGCATATTGCAGGGAAGAAATCCCGGGGATAGTCACGCAGTGCATCAGAAAAGCGCTTCCCGCTACAGATTTTTTGGTGCAATTCATGGTATATCCTGGCTGCCCGGGCATTTTTTTCATCTTTCGACAAAAAGAACAGAATGTCGCTGAGTGTCATCGATGATGTCAGCAGGACATATATCTGCCGAAAAAAGATCATCTGTGAGCGAGAGGACATTCCAGGATGAAACTGTGTCAGGGCACGCATTACAGGGCTCTCTTCCCTGAGAAAAATCAGCGTACATCCACTTTCTTTTACCTTCTGGTGGGCATCCTGAAGGGAGCTGGCGAACACCACTCCGACGATTTTTTTTCCGTCAGAGGCCAGCTGGCAGTATTGATAACTTTTTGACATTGAATGTTCCGTCAGGCTAACGAAGTTACGCGCATAAGTTCAGATAACGTCGTAATGCCTGCCCTGACTTTTGATATACCATCGTCCATAATGCCTGGCGTCGTTTTTCGGATATGATCCTCAACGCTCAGCTCAGAATGGTCGTCATGAATCAAACGGCGGGTGGCATCATCCACACACAGGATTTCGAAGATCCCGGTCCTGCCCTGATACCCGTGATAGTGGCAATGCTCGCAGCCAAGAGGCTCCCAGATTTTTTCACCGGGCGTTAATCCAAACGACTGCCTCTGCGCGGATGTGATTGTTGATTCACGTTTGCAGTGCGGACAAAGGACTCTGACGAGACGCTGAGCGATGACACCGGTCAGCACTGAGGCAATCAGGAAAGATTCGATGCCCATGTCCCTGAGCCGGGTGATCGTGCCCGCCGCGGTATTCGTGTGGAGTGTTGAAAAAACCAGATGCCCGGTCAGTGCCGCCTGAACGGCGATACTTGCCGTTTCGCTGTCCCGGATTTCCCCGATCATCACAACATCCGGATCCTGGCGGAGTAAGGCTCTCAGCCCACGCGAGAATGTCATACCACTGTTCGCATTGACCTGCGTTTGCCCGATATGTTTCAGCTGATATTCCACGGGGTCTTCGATGGTCAGAATATTTATTTCCGGTGAACAGATTTCATTCAGGAATGCGTACAGGGACGTGCTTTTGCCTGATCCGGTGGGACCGGTCACGAGCACCATGCCATGCGGCCGGGATATCAAAGAAGTGATCTTTTCCCTCATCGTGTCAGGCAGGCCAAACGATGACAACGCCATACAGCCGGCATCTTTGTTCAGAAGACGTAATACCACCCGCTCACCTTCCGCAACGGGGATAACCGACACCCTAATGTCAGTTTGATGTCTGCCCTCAAAAATGATCCGGCCATCCTGTGGAAGTCGCCTTTCGGCGATATCAAGGCCTGCCATTATTTTAATTCTGGAGATTAATGCAGCAGCCAGCCTGACATCATAGCTCATCATATCCTGTAAAAAGCCATCGATCCGAAACCGGATATTCAGCGTGGTACGAAAACTCTCAATATGAATATCCGAAGCCCTTAATTCGCAGGCTTCATTAACCATGCTGTCAATCAGGCGGATAACCGGGGCATCTTCGGCATTTAAAAACTGCAGGTCGTTTTCACTGATTTCATCGATGAAGGTATCCAGACCACTGTTTTCGGACAGTGTCACAAACGAATCCTGCCTGTCACCATAGTACCGGGCGACATACTGGTTAAACCGTTCTTCGCTGCAATGGGTCCAGCACGGCAATACGCCGTAAAAGCGATAGAGTCGCTGAACAAAAAAAATATCTTTCGGCTCAGGGCTATAGATCACACCTTCCGGGGTCAGGATAATTTTGTTTTTGACAACCACATCAACGGGGAGAAGATCCATATCAGCCATTCACCCTGACCCTCCGGAATGCGGCAACCTCATCATCAGGGATCGCGTTATTGCCGACAGGAGTACCGGCTGGCGTCCGGTTTTGATATTCTCTTTCTTTATCGTGTATAAACTGATATTTCTCCGAAGAAAGTGCTTTCGAGTCATCGCCGGTCTGAAGGATCGTCGGGCGAAGGAAAATCATCAGGTTTCGCTTTTGCTTGCTGTGGTTATCAGAGGAAAACAATTTCCCAATCACGGGGATTTCGCCCAACAGCGGGACGCTTGAATGGCTGGTATCCTCCTGCTCGTCGATCAACCCGCCCAGCACAATCAGCGATCCGTTTTCCGCCAGAACGGTGGTATCCAGCTTTCTTTCAGCGAACACGACATCAACCCCGGTGTTCCCCTCCACTTTGGACACCTCAGCACTGAGCTGGAGCTGAACAGTATTCCCACTGTTTATCTGGGGCTGAATGGTCAGCTTTGTGCCCACATTCCGGCGATCGACTGTCTGAAAGGGATTGGTATTATTGGCACTGGTTGTGGAACCGGTGATCACCGGCACTTCTTCTCCAACCATAAATGAAGCCTTCTGATTATCAAGTGTGGTCAGGCTCGGCGTGGACAGAATATTCGCGGACGTGTTCGTTTTAATGGCCTGAATCAGCGCCATCCAGTTCCCCTTAACGACGCTGACGGCGGCCCCGTTGTACCCGGAGAGAAGCCCAAGTAAGGTCGACAGATCGCCTTTCGTATCGGGATTCACTGTCGTATTGCCGTTTTCATCAATAACGGTAGAGCCTTTATTCTCTTTACCCTGATACGCAGCGCCAACCAGTGCTCCAAGGGGGAGCTGTGTTCCGTTGCTGAACTGCACCAGGCTGCCGTCAGAACTCCCCCACTGCACCCCAAAATTCACACCATCAGCGTCTGCTATTTCAACAATCATGGCTTCCACATGAACCTGAGCACGCCTGATATCCAGCTTGCGGACCAGTTGTTCGAGTTTCTCCTGTTCATCGCCATACGCACTGATAATAAGGGCATTCACTTTTTCATCAGCGACGATGCGTGACGGGGTTGTTTTATCCGCACCCAGGACTTTTTGTATGACCTCTGCCACATCTTTTGCTTGCGCATATTTCAGATAGATAACATTGCTGTTCTGACTGTCTTCTGCTGTCAGGCTTTCATCCGGAATATCGAGTTCGGCAATTAACGCTTTCAGCCTGGAAATATCATCTTCAGCGCCTTTTATGACCAGACTGTTCGTCCGGGAGTCTGCGGTAATATCAATATGGTCTTTTTGTCCGTTACTGCGAAGCAGGTCCTGGATCTCCGTCGACAGAGGCACTGCTGATGCATAATCCAGAGAAATCCGTTCCTGAATATCGGTATCCAGACTGTCCATTTTTTGGATGACAGTCAGCGCCTTCTCAACGGCATCCCTGAAGCCGGTAATAACGACAATGTCTGTACTGCTGACGGCAGTAACGGAGACATCCTGACTCTCGTTCATCAGGCTTTCAACGGTCGCAGTGATATCCGACGCCGTAAGATGGTTGAGAGACCGGATCCGGGTCACAATATCATTATCGGAACGGCCCTCATTATCATTAAGGTAGCCAAGTGCCGATGTTGCTTTATCGCTTCCCATTACCGTCAGGGTATTGTCTTTTTCTGTCACGGCATAACCGTTACTGCGCAGTACCGACAGAAGCAGCGTGTAATATTCATCTGCCGACAGTGTCATACTCTGAAGGGTGACGGTACCTTTGAGCGGCGTTGAAAAAATAATGGTTTTGCCCAGAGTTTTCGATGCAGCGAGTGCAAAGTCCGGCAACGGAGTATCCGAGAAATTCGCCTGAAAGGTGTCTGCATACGCAGCGTGACAGAGGTTGCCAATAAACACCAGCAGAGCCATTAACCGGATAATTTTACTTTTCATCTTGTTGCCTGTGAAATACCGATTCCATCGAATCGGGAATGCTGACATTAATGGTTTTCCCTTCATGAATAATACGCATAACCCAGAGAGAACGTGGTTTCTTCTGTCCTGAGAACAGGGTGCTTACCGCATCAGGCGTAAGATGTTCGCCATTAAAACTCAGGAGGGTATCATGGACAGAAATGCCGGCGGCCTGCATCAGTACACAGTATTGCCGACAGGCTGTCAGTAAATAGGACCAGGTTTGTTCCCGATCATTAAATTGCGGCATAAGCATAAAATAGGGCGTAATAATAGCATGCGCTTCTCTCATCTCATGTGACGCCGTCTGAACAGGGAGGCGATCGCTCCGGAAACAATATTTTTTCCACATCCCTCTTTCATTGACGATGACTGACTCATCATCCATTTTGATCACAGGATTGTTATTAAGGAATAAATCCGCCCCTGAGATCAGCGCTCGTTTATTTCTCTCTGTATCCACAAGGTAATTAACACGATCTCCTGAATGTATAACACCATAAATTTTTCGGGTCCTCTCGCAGGGTATTTCAGCCTCATCATCACCAAACAGAGAGGAATGTGTCCGGATAGCCGTCATTTCCCGGGTTAAATTTTTCGCCGGTTGAGGATAATGCAGAAGCACCATCCAGCAAAACAGCACTGAATAGCCTCCCAGACAGAGCGTCAGCGTTATTTTTTTTAACATATTCACACCAATCATTTACACGCTATTTAAGAACGCTACCGCCCTCATGGGTTAACATGCATAATATGAAGTCCGGAGTGTCGGGACAGAATTAAAAGGCTGGCGCATTTTACGGGGTTTTCATGTCAGGTATGCATTCCTGCTTTTCGTGAAACAGTAAAGAAAGACTACAAGTCCATTTTTGGGTTACAGCAGGATTTCGGTGCTGGTATTTTTCGCGATCTCGGTCTTCACCTGTTGTCCGTGTGCCGGCACAGGCTCATCAGACCAGCGTAACGCTTGCTGCGAGGCTTTCCGGGCACTGGCAAAATGTTTTTATTCCACGTTTCCATTTTGCTTGTAAAGGCCGAGTATCTACATTGAAGATACTCGGCCTTTATGCCAGTACAGACCATCAAAAAATGGGGTAACAGCCCCGCCGTCCATTTGTATAGTGCAGTTATGGACATTGCGAAAATCAATATCGAAGACCGCGTAAATATCACCGCTGAGCGTGGTCGCATCATCATTGAGCCCGCGAAGCCGGAACCACAATTCACTTACACACTGGAAGATATGCTCGCCAAAGCAGACGGTGATAATCCTTACGGCGAATATGAATGGGGCAAGCCTGTCGGTAAGGAAATCGGGTAATAGTGCGACGTTTTGTACCCGGCTAGGGTAATATTGTCTGGCTTAACTTTGAGCCATCGGCGGGGCATGAACAATCGGGTCATGGGCCGGCGGTTGTTATCAGCCGTTTCGAATATAATAAATGTGGCATGATGATCTGCTGCCCTATGACCACAAAATCTAAGCCCTGGCCCCGGGCGCGGGAACTGGAAGCAGATGTAACCAGTGTGGTACTGACAGACCAGGCGCTTAGCGTGGACTGGCGCGAATGCCAGGCAGAGTTGAAAGGCAAGGTAACCGCTAAAGAGCTGGAACAAATCCGCTATAACCTGTCATTGCTGCTGGGGCTTTAAATTTCAGTCTTATTCGATGATGTAGTAGTGCACTGAGACAGGATCCGGATTTTGCACCGATCTCTCTGCGCAGGGCATTTGCTGAAATTGATGAAAACGGCGACTTTGAAGGTTTAGTGCTGGCGCTTCGCCCTGTCCTGAGTGCCAGCGATGCTGGCAAGTAAGATGGCCCCTCCTAGGTGATTACGTAACCGAATCTGATTATCACAACGCCCTGGCACAAGTGGATAAACGGCTATAAAAAAAGCCGTCAGAAATATCTGGGGACATAAGCGACCATGCGCTAAACGCCGTTTCGCCGGCACTTCCCCCTGCCTCCCCATTTTACTTTGTCCCTTTCGGAACTTTTTTATTGCATGACGGCGAACAGGAGCGACCGTCCCTGTCGGACATAAAAAAAAGCCCACTCCGAAACACCGGGGTGGGCTAACAGGATTTTATTCAATGAAGTAAAACGATGACCATGAGCTTGCTCTCATGGCTGAAGGCCTGGTGAACATGTTCCCGACCCTCAACCCTGAGCCCCGGACGGATAACCGGGGAGCAGGCTGCGGACGCACTGACCGGCGCTGTCCGCAGTGGCACGGCATTACGTCATCAGTTGTAGACGACGCTGAAACCTGTCACCGCGGTGAAATCACCGGCGGTCACCGCTGTTGCGCTGTCCTGCTTCAGGGACGCACTCAGGGCAATGTCGGCCGTGTGCGCAGTGGCATCAACAGCATAGGTAGCCGTAGCCGCCGCACCCGGTTTAATCACGGTGCCGCCTGAGGTGGCGTCATACACGCTCACGCCCACGCCAGCCGCTTCAGAGGTGGTGTCCAGGGCAATCAGGTCCGGGTTACTCGCATCTGCCTGGCCCACGGTGCCGTCTTCCAGGGTGAAGCCCACGGAGGTGGTGGACGCCGGGCAGTCCTGCAGTTTGATGTGGAACGGCGTACGGCCGGATTCAGAGCCAGCGCCGGTGAAGGACGCGGTCGCGAAGGTGCCCATGTCGACCACCTGGTCGCGGGTGTCGTTGGTGACAGAGCAGGAGTCTGCCGTCACTACCGCACGCAGGTGAATATTACCACCATCGACGGCCATTGCAGACCCCGCAGACGCCATCAGACCCGCAATAACAGCCATTTTAAAAAACGTATTCATGCTTAAAATCTCACTTTAAATTTAACAGAGCAGCGTAATAACGGCTGTCATTACTGGTAGGAAATCGTGTAGGTGGCTTCGCCCGTGTGAGAGCCGACCAGGCGGTTCGCGCCAATCGTGCCACTAAACATCGCAAGCAGCGGCAGCTTATTATCCCCGGCGGCAATGGTGAAATCGCTTTCGGTATCAGCGGTGCCGTTGATTTTCATCGGAAAGCCAGCCTCGACATTGACGATTTGCCAGAACGTGTTATCACCCGTGACCTGCTTTGATTTCACGCCGTCGATGTAGTCGGCGATACGCTGAGGGTCACCGCCAGCGGGCTCAGCATTCAGCAGCACCGTCGCCTTGGTGGCGGATGCCGGGCAGGCGGTCAGGTCAATGGTGAAGTTTTTTTCCGCTGCGTTGGCATTAACAATGCTTTGACTCTGCTGCCCCAAATCCACCGTAATATCTTTGCTGTCAGTGGCAATAACGCAGGTATCGCTGACGATGGAGCCGTTAAAGGTCACTGTACCATCCTGAGCGTGAGCCATGTTCAGACCGCCCATTACAGACAGTGCAAGGGCGCTCAACGCCATAATTTGTTTCTTCATTGGTTTAATATCCCAAATATGTAGATTGAAAATAACGGTTATCTTTTCAGGCTTTCGTGGATTGATTTCCTTACACGAAACCTGAACACAAAATATTAATCGTGGTAAAATACTGACACTGGGAAATGAATGAAACCCCGGCATCAGGATGCCTTCAGTGGTCACGAATAATATTGATTGCGTAATCTACGTGAATTACAGGTTGTGTAAAGTTTGTCAGCTGCTGCAAAAATAAGCATTTTTTACACTTTCGCACCGTGTCGCTTTTTTTTCTTTACTTGTCAGCGCACTGTCATTTTTCACGATAATTCCAAAAATGGATTATTCATACTTTTAAGGGGAGGGAGATAAAGCCAGAACACAATGTGCTCTTTTTCTGCTGCGCCAGTGCGGTTAAACAGGCCTGCTGAAAGAGCGGGCCGCAGGGCGATTTTTTGGGGTCTCATGCTGACGGCCATAATTCTGCAGACCGCTCAGGATGGCGGCGGTTTTTTTGCACAGCGATTTATTCATGGGATGAGAGGGGCCGGTCAGGGGCTTGTGTTCATAATGTCACTAAACGGACAGAGGGTTTCTGGCCTTTCACCGGACTCCGCCAATGGTAACGGCGTAAAGCATCTTTGGCGCGGGTTTCCCGGTTTCCCGGTTTGCAGGTGTTGCCCTTCGCTAACGCCTGGCCCCTCCCGGTTGTTCATCGGGAGCATCGACCCGGTTCAGGGGTCTGTCCGGGGACTGACTGGCTCATGGCGCTGTGTCCTGCATAGTGGCCCCGGCGTCTCTGACAGATGTTTCCCCCTCCTGGTCTTAAGAGCCGGACGCCGGAGACAGTTCTTGAAAAATGTTATGAATTAGACTTTCAGGCTGGGCATTTTTGACGAACGCGGCGAGCAGGCCACGCTATTGGCTGATACGAGTTGCGCTCTTCAAATAAAAACCAAAAGACGCATATTGTACATTATTTTTCTATTTTATTTTAGTTCAGCCGTTAGAATTGACATAAAACAATATGATTTATAATGACATCTGTGATTCCACTGCACATTTTTAAATTAACATCAGTATCTCATATTGAGAATATTAATTCAGGTATTCGCGCGTCTCGAAAAGTTGAAACTGGCAGCACATCGATGTCAGGACATTGATATTCAGCAGTGTTACACGAAATTACCGCTACGGGCCCGGGTACAGAGGTGTCTTATTGCAACACGATAAATGTGTTGAGGTTTTTTTTTGAAAACCCCACAATCACAAGCTGCACCATCTGGCTCTATTAGCTTTAGCCATAATTTTTTCTCCCGGTTTTGGGGGCCGAGGCCCGATTAATGTTAGCGGATTGCCGGGCCAGGCTGTTTTGTAGTTTTGCTGTTGATTGTCGCTATGATGATTACCAGAGAAATGAACAACAAATCGCAGCAATTAAATACTCATATTCCGTATGAAGTTGTTTCTGAAATGGAAGGTGCACTCGAAGAACGTGAAACAAAACCACCATTGGAAAAGGTGAAATCACCCACCGCCAGCACAAAGTTAACGGTGATGATGTGTTGAGGCTTCCTGTGAACCCGGCGTGTCGATACCAAACTGGCGCTTGAAAACAGCATCAACCCCAATTTGTTATTTAAACGGCGCAAGCAAGGGCGCGAGGGAATGCTGCTATTACCTTCTTCAGAGAGTCCTCAGCTACTTCCTGTGACTCTCAATGCCGCTGCCATACAACCAGAACCGCCCGCAAAGGACCCGGAAGCTCTCAGTATCAGCTGTGAGGCAACGTTCCGACACGGAACGCTCCGCCTCTACGGTACTGCCAGCGAAAAGCTTCTGACTCTTCTGATACAGGAGCTCAAACGGTGATCCAGTTACCAACTGGCACCAAAATCTGGCTGGCCGCCGGTATCACCGACATGCGCAACGGCTTCAATGGTCTCGCCGCTAAGGTGCAGATGACGCTGAAAGATGACCCGATGTACGGAGCTTCCGTGGACACAACAGCAGTCAGGTAAAACAGCTCTGGTCCACTGGCGATGGGTTGTGTCTGCAGACCAAACGGCTGGAGCACGGCCGCTTCGCCTGGCCGTCGGCCGCGTGTTCCTGATGCCAGCTCAGCTGGCGATGCTGTTGGAAGGTATCGACTGGAGGCAGCAGAAGCGATTGCTGACCTCGCTGACCATGTTGCAGGCTTATCCTGGTTGTCGCAGAATAAGCCTGCTAAAATATGGGCCTATGAATGACACCTCTTCTGGCGACATCCTTCTCCTGAAACAGCGCTTTGCAGGATGTGAGCGGAAATGAAACCGCTGCTGAATGCACTGGAAAGCTGGCTGCGTGGAAAGATGAAAACCCTGTCGCGACACTCAGAGCTGGCGAAGGCGTTCACGTACGCCCTGAAGCAGTGGCCGGCACTGACATACTATGCAGCCGATGGCTGGGTCGAAGCCAGGCGTGAAAGGGGGGTTTTAGTCTGCGCACTGGCAGCGCGCCCCCCTTGTTCCACTACGATGTCAAACCGATCGCTCTGTTAATTCTGACAAACGATCAGTGTTGCCCTGTCTGCGGGATTCCCGTCAATTTCGCTCATCGGCCTGTAGTTTTCATTCCGCTTTGCTCTGATCATTACAGGAGTCGTACCACTCTCATGATCCAGCCCCACGGCAATGCCCTCATAGACGTGACGATAGATTAATGTTCCTAACGCATCTCCGTCTTCCGAGCCGGTTGCAAAGGGGATCCGCCCCAGTCCGGAATACCCAAGGTCTATACAGTGTTGATTAGCCTCCACTTCGCTGTATCCCTTGTAGAGTGCGCTTTTAAGCGTAAAATCGGGTGCCCCCAGATCATCCATCTTATCCCGGCCAATATGCCCGGAATTTCCCCCGCGCACCGTACTCCATGAAGCCAGAGAAGTGGCATACACAACGCCGTGATCTTCATCCGGGATAATCATTTCACGATCATAGGGGATTTGGATCGCAAAGCTGTCGACAATACTTCGGGTGTAATCCTTTTTCCATTGCCCGCTGTCTTCTGTCATATCAGCGCTACTGGCAAATAACATGATATTCCGGCTGTAGTTTTCAACCGGTTTTTTTAGATGAATACGGACTGAATCCCCGTTAAGGACTTCCATTTCTGGGGCCAGTTGCAATGAACCATCGGGATCATAGCGGGTAAATGTCTGGCAGTCGCTGACGTCAGTCCATCCCCCCCAGCCATCAACTGGATCATCACAGGCATCAAATCTGCCGAAGAAGTTCGGAAACGTTCTCCAGCTTTCTTCGTCGTCAGCAATGACCGCAATATTGCGTATCGGTGCCGTGCTGCCTTTCGAATAGAAGTGCACATCCACCGTCTGATTATCAACCCAGTGGTAATCCGCGAAATAATCCGACTGCTCCTTAGGTGTCTCACTGAGATCGAAATCCCCGTTTTCATTCAGGGGGACGATACCGGAGTTAGCAAAGATATAGTCGATCCCCCCCCAGTCAGACCAGCCTAAGGTCACCCCTGAGCTATCTGAATACCCCTGACGGTGCGCATTTTCGTGGTTGGCGGTATCAAAGAGACTCGGGGTAACGATCTCGGTTGAGGCACTGAAATTACTTGCAGCAGCGGCGAGGGATCCAGGTGTCGGTCCGGTCGCTATATCAGCTCGCCCGTCTGCCCCCTCGGAATCGGATAACAGTATTTTGTATTCCGTATCAGGTTCATGACTCAGGATCCTTTTCAGCGCATGCATCCTGTAGGCATAAGGCGCCACGACATTATTCGCGCCACACGCATTCCATTGCGTAATATCCGGGTCGTTGGACACTTCCGTTTTTTCACAGGCAAGATAAGCTACCCAACCGTTTTCCTCCGTGTAAGGAATGCCAACCTGCTGGCCTTCGATATTGACGCCCCCGTTAAGTGTTTCAAAATAATACTTAATGGTATCCATCCGGTTGTAGAGCAGTTTATTCAGACGGAAGACATTCATATACTGCTGAGCCTGTACATCGTTGACCGCGCCAAAGGTATAAGGGGCATCTTTTCTCCCGCCGATATATTTTTTATAGCGTTTAGCCTCCTCTTTTTTATCCGCATGCAGGTAAGGGACCTGTGGTGATATCCTGGCCGCTTTATTGACATCGGCATCCTGCAAAAAATCGGCAACATTAAGTTTCCATGCAGGATTGGTGTCCATAAAAGTAATGGCTTTAATGTCAGCACCGGTATACCCCGATAGCGTTACGTTGGTGAAAGCATTCAGCGTGAATCCTTTCACCACATAGTAATTATCTTCATTAATCCTGATAACAGGATCTGCAATATAGCGGGGGGTGTTATTCTGTAGCCAGATAGTCCCTGCATCATCAACCGAGGCGTAGACATTATCCATATTAAAGGTGTCATAGAACTGCCGGCTTACAGGGGTTTCACTCTCCGCAGTCAATTGCCCTGGCGAGTACTTTTCCGGCATAGCGGGAGTAATGTTAATATTGTAGTAAAAATGCACATTACCCGACGAGCCATTTCGTATATCACCGGTTTCATCGTCGTGGATGTAATCTGTGTCGGTATTCCAGTCAGTGGAATACTGCAGCGGTTGGCTGTCGAAAGTAATATTTGCGCTCTGACTGCAGGATTCCGCTCCTTTCACACCGTCAAACGTGACCGGAGTAATACAAAAACGCGCACTGCTGTTATGGAGTGCCTCGTTAATGGATAGCTGGGGGCCTTCTCCAATCACGTGATTACTGGCATCCCGCCATACCATCCCGGAATGCCCTTCCTGCCGTCCCAGCGTATCTGAATAGCGGTATGCCCCCTCAAACTTTTCTGAGGTAAGTAAACTTTTCACGGTGATCGATTGCGCCGCGGGCACGTTCTCGACAGGCGGAGCGGGAGGTACCGGTGAAGGCGGTTCCGGCGGGGCGGGAGGTGAGGGAGGCGCAGGCTCCTGATGAGTATGCTCATCAGATCCTCCCCCACCGTCGCATCCCGATAAAGGCAGAATACATCCTGTAATAAGTGATGAATAAAATACGCCGATTACAAATTTGTTAAATTTCATAACACCCTTTCAATTTAAATAAACAAACAAAATAGCGCCAGACATGCGTAAAGAGTAATAAAAAATTTTTTAATAATTTAATGGCATCAAGCCGTTAGATACATAACATATTCCAGAAATAACACCACTACTGATAACTGAGTGTATATACGGCTTCGCCGGTATGGGTTCCTGCCTGGGCAGTATATCCGTCAGAGGGATTTTGATTAAATTGTGCAATCAGGGGCAGAACATTTGTCCCCTGATGAATATCAAAACCGGTATCCCCACCTTCGCTGGCATTAATGGCAATACTGTGTCCATCTACTCCATTAATAATATACCAGTCCGTGACATCAGATATTGCTGATGAACCATCCACATGATCAGCAAGACCCACGGAACTCACAGGGGACAGCTCTCCGCTAATCAGAACATCAACGTGGGTAACGGTATCCGGACAGTCCTCAAGCGACACAGAAAAAGGTTTCCTTATACTTTTCATGACGGTCTCTGTGGCAGACACTTGTCCGAAATCAACCGTAATGTCCTTACTGTCCACACCAACAGTACAGGTTGCACTTAAGGCATTACCGGTGAACGTCACTGTCCCATCCTGAGCATGAGCCATATTCAGCCCGCAGATTACAGACAGAGCCAGTGCGCTAATTGCAATTAATTTATCGTGCATGGGTTTTCTTTCCAAAAAAATCTCAGTTCGGGGGTTTTATTTAGACACCCCAGTATTTAATTCTTAAACACGGATGATACATGCGGTATCACCGATATTATTCCCGGCGTATACCGGACGTAATAACGCCTTCTCGCAAAGCATCCATTTCGCGTCACCAGAATAAGATGGTTGGGTTTGCTCCCCAGAAAAATGGCTTATTCACTGATCTTCTGAACCCGTGGCCCCCCTGGCTTTACTGCGCCAGACCTCCCTTACACGGCAGGATTGCTGTCAGCCATCTGCACCATTTTTGTTGCAATCCTTTGCAGACGGAAAGCAAAACGCGGTAGAGGCTCACGTCGGGCAATCTGTCGGACCAGATGGACAGGGTGTGATGGGCACAACGTTTTCGGAGACAACGGGTACTGAGCCATCGCCGTGCGGATTGTCTCCGCTGTCCACCGCTACAGTACCGCTGTCCCTCATCATAACGGGGCTCCCGGCATGACAAAAATCCAGCCCTCCGGTAATCGTCAGAAACAACACAGCTGTGACATAGAAATTTAATTTCATCTTCTTCTCAGACTGTACGCGCAACTACGTGGCGGTTTACTGGTACGTCAGGGTAAACCCTGCCACGGCGTTCACGCGCCCCGGCATGACCTTATCCATGGTCTGGAAATACCTTGCCTGGAAAGGAATATCCAGATTGCCTTCATATTGTGTGGTCCCCAGCGAGAGAGGGGTATCCAGGCTGACGGCCTTTTTATCATGAATAATCTGAACACCAATGCCCTGTGCGCCCCCCGTTTCCTGGAGCGAGCCGATCACACCGTCAGCCTGTCTGGTCGCCCCGCCCTTTTCAGGTACCAGGCGGTTGAAGGTAATGCTCAGGGGCGTTCCGGCATCACAACTGAGTCCGACCGAAAAATCATGGAGGGCACCCGCTTGCCCCGCACGGGCAAGGGTATTGACTTCAACGTCACCCATCGGGACGATCAACGCCGGCGTGCGGACCTGGCAGGAAGCCTGCTTCACGCCACCTCCGGTGATCCTGAGCTTACGCGGTACAACCCACCCACGGGCATTGTCTGCAATTCTCTCCTCCAGAATATCCCTGACAGCAAATTCCCCCGGAGAGACAGGACCGGTGCGAATAAAGGAGACAACATAAGACTGCTGGCTTTTCAGATTGCTGCTGCCTTTTTCCACCTCATAATTCCCCGTCGCATCAATGGCATTTCCCTCATATTCAACCCGAATGCCGACGCCCGGTACGCCGGACTCATAAACGTGTCTGAAACCGGGGACCCGTGAGGTGTTAACCATTCTGACCTGGTGCAGGTGGCGTTGCGAACCACAGGAAGCGACTTCCTGCCCGGTACCTGACACGACCCGGCGCAGCAGTACGCTACCAACGGGCTGGTCTCGCTGTAGAAGGAGTGACCCCACATTGAGATTATCGACTTCAGAACCACTGCTCGCGACCCGGCACTGCCCGGCCATAACCAGCGGACTGAAAAGAAGCACGGACGTGCATAACAATAAAGAGTATGTTGTTTTCATCATAATGTTTCTTACTGGCAATTTGCGTTTACAACGGGAACCTGACCATTCTCAGCCCCGGACCCGACAGGAAGGACATAGTGCGCCGTGCACTTATCCTGAGCGCCCCACTGAATCATAACGTCCCCCTGATCCGGCAGCCCTGTCAGGTACACCTGACCAGCGTCGCCCACGGTCCCCAGACTGCGAGTGTCAGCATTTTTCATTTCAGCATCTGCACCAAAAGGTACGGGTTTACCGTTATGGATAAGGTTAATCAGCGCCCGGCGGCCGATGTGCGTTTCAAAATCAGCAAGGACGACTGCACCTTTTGTCGGCACCACTTTATCCACAGTCCGCCCGACATCCACATCTTCACCAAATGTTCGCGTATCCAGCTCCACGCGCCCGCGTCGGTAAGGCTGCAGATAAGGCACAACGGTGTATCCTCGTTGGTCAGTACTCACGCCATTATTGTTCAGCACCCGGACATTTCCGGCTCCCGGAGCCTTGACCAGTGCCACTGTGTCATCCATATACTGAGAGAACGTAATGCCATTTCCATGTACCAGGACACCACCTGAAGCCCCCGCGTTAACCTGACGGGTGCTGCTGTCATAGCTGTAGCCCAGGTTGGTTTCACCTGAACCGCCTTTGTAGTCCATATTCGCATTGCCCAGTACGCCCTCACCATGGTTGCCATATCCCTGCATAACGGAATAGGTCAGTCGGCTGTCTTCCAGGGCATTTCCGCTGATACCCGCCTGGTGGGTTGTGTCACCATGCCGGTTGGTATTCATGCTGTAGCTGGCCCACATGCTGTTATTGCTGTTCAGGAATCGATCCAGAGGCACTGACATGTTAAGCGCGAGAACTTCATCGGCCTCTGTATCCCCCGGATTGCGGGTATAGCTCCAGGACAGGCTGGTGGATACGCCCCATATACTGCCATTCCATGAGACCTGCCAGTTACGTTCCTGGCCGGGCTCATCATGATAACTTGACTGGCTTCCGCTCAGGGACAATGAACCCAGATCGCCGATTGGCTGACTGATGGTGACCTGAAGTTTGTCTTTTTTGACATGGGTACGGTTAAAGCGATCCAGATCACTGCCATCATCCGAACCATAGTCCTGGGCATCACTGAAATTAAAATAGTTACGGGTATAGTGATAACCAGCAAGACGCAGGTCTGTCCCCGTGGTGTCCACTGTCTTTTCATACTGCGCGCGGTACGCCGTCCCCTGCACATCGAGGCCCTTCTCAGGAGACGATTTTGCTCTGGACGCATCCACGGCGATGGCTCCCCAGCGCCCCATGTCCTTACCCAGCCCGATACCTGTAGCCTGGTAGCCTTTTGCATAGTTAACACCGCCGTACAGCGTAAATTCATGCGCAAGCCCAACGCTGGCAGTCCCCTGAATAAACTGCGGTGCCTGTGTATTGTCGTAACCTGAGCGATATTTCCCACCGGTGAGGGAGTATTTCATTCGTCCTTCACGCTGCAGAACCGCAAGCGAGGTATAAGGGACGGTAAACTGAGTAATATGTCCATCGGACTCTTTCACCGAGACCTGAAGGTCTCCCCCACCGCCAGACGAGTACAGATCGCGAATAGCAAACGGTCCAGGAGAGACGTAAGTCTGGTAAATCACCCCGCCATTCTGGCGGACAGTCACCTGGGCAGATGACTGGGCCACTCCCCTGATAACCGGGGCAAACTGGGACATAGAATCAGGCAGCATGTCATCATCAGACGCCAGTTGCGCGCCGGTAAACTGGAAGCTGTCAAACACTGATGCTGGTGTGCTGTACTGCCCCAGCGTTAATTGCCCCCCCTGCAAAAAGCGAACATCGCGCTGCACATAGGTACTGATAGAGTCCCAGTGTGCGCCATTGTCACTGTGATCGTCTTCTTTGCTCTCGTCCGTTTCAGTGTCGTCACCGCTGCTGGAGTGCGAGTCGGTCAGGGATCCTTCGTAGCGCAATCGCCATGGCCCCAGATTGATGCCGGAATGAATGCCGAGAAAATTATCGCTGGACGTCCCCTCACCCTCCAGGTCTTCCGACCGCGAGCCTGACCAGGTGTAATTAAGCATCATGGCATTAATGCCTTCATCCCAGAGAGCAGGATCCACGCTTCCCTGCGCACGGGCATCCATATCAGCCTGAGGAACGGTCAGTTCATAACGGAGTTTTGCCACATCCAGACGTTCGGTCGCCTCAAGGACGTAGTGGCTCAGCTCTTCGGGCAAATTCTCGTCTGCCGGTGCATCCTTCAGGGTTTCAGGAAGATGAATTCCCAGATCCTTCAGCATGGCCGGGGTGAGCTGCGCACGCAGCTCGCCAGGATGACTGCGATTGTCCACGAAGTGTAATGTTCTGGTTTCCTGGAATTCTCCGTTAAACCAGATGTCAACCAGATAAGAGCCCGGGGTTTGCCCCCCCTTACGGGAAAAGTAATCCAGGTTAATATCTTCCGGTGAGCTGTCGTTCGCTCCCGCAATGCCCAGCATACGGGGATTGAAATGAATCTCTTCGGCATAGCCTGCGTGCCCGGCACCAAGCAGACAAATGATTAACGCTGCGAGCGGCGTCCGACGCAGGCGGATACCGCTATGACATGCCAGCGCGGTGAATTGTGAGGTTATTTTCATATCAGATTAAAAGTTCAGAAACAGCACATTAATATTTATGTAAAAAAAACACTTCAGTGTAATCGGGTATCAAAACGTGGCGCTGGCTTCGCCAGTGATACCACCATTATCATTTATTGCCGACCAGGTAATATTATTCCCGGCAACAGACGTGGCTACAGATGTAGTTCCCAACGGTGGTACGGTGATATTTTTATCTTTAACGTCGACCCCATTGATACGGAGTTTAAATACGCTGATGTAATAAGGCGTAGGGTTTTTGATTTCCACCCCATTGCCTTTATGGGAGAAACCAAGTTTCTTATACGCTTCATTGACACTGCCTTTGTCATTCAGGGACGCGGGGCGATAAATTAATTTTATTTTGGTATTCAGAGAAAATTGCAATCCGCTTTTGGACTTATCAGCCGCAGGAGGAATGGCCATAACATTCAGCCAGTATAACGTCTCCCGGTCTTTAGGCAGGCCAGACGTGTTGGTCTGAGAGAGGCGAAGAACGTTTTCCTGGCCCGGGTCGATTCGGAATAATGGTGGAGTAATAACAAAGGGTGGCTGGGATTTGTTTGCTTTATCATTATTTTCTGCCCAGCTACGAATCAGATAAACACCGCTGTCTGCTGAACTTTTAACATTCAGAGGGACTTCTTTCTGGTCACCTGGATAAATAAGCCGGGTTCCACCCACAGAAATACCCGCACAGGCATTCCCCGCCAGTGTCAACAATGAAACAGATAAAACCATGGCAGGGATAAATTTAATTGAACGCATATTACAGACCTTTAGAAAAATAACATAACCACACAGAGTGCGGATGAGTTTATTCAAACGAAATATTCGGAGTGAATGAATTATGGCATTGCGCTTCGCATAATCCTATGCCGTAATTGTTAATGCATTACCGCCTTCGCTTCGGAATAGCGGGGTAATTATTTATCCCTCACGACTGCCCTGTCGGGTAACTGATTTAAAATACAACATTTTTTAACCCAGTGACTAAAACTGAACTGCATCGTCCAAAATCGGACTTGTTACATCTTCACTTTCAATTCTCATGGCTGAAGGCCCGGTGAACCTGTTCCGGGCCCTCAACCCTGAGCCCCGGACGGATAACCGGAAAACAGGCTGCGGACGCACTGACCAGAGCTGCCCGCAGTGGCACTGTATTACGTCATCAGTTGTAGATGACGCTGAAGCCGGTTACTGCGGTGAAGTCACCGGCAGTGACGGCTGTTGCGCTGTCCTGCTTCAGGGAGGCACTCAGGGCGATGTCAGCCGTGTGTGCAGTGGCATCAACGGCATAGGTAGCCGTAGCCGCCGCACCCGGTTTAATCACGGTGCCGCCTGAGGTGGCGTCATACACGCTCACGCCCACGCCAGCCGCTTCAGAGGTGGTGTCCAGGGCAATCAGGTTGGCATCATTCGCATCTGCCTGACCAACCGTACCGTCTTCCAGGGTGAAGCCCACAGACGTCGTGGACGCCGGGCAGTCCTGCAGTTTGATGTGGAACGGCGTACGGCCGGATTCAGAGCCTGCGCCGGTGAAGGATGCGGTCGCAAAGGTGCCCATGTCAACCACCTGGTCACGGGTGTCGTTGGTGACTGAGCAGGAGTCTGCCGTCACCACCGCACGCAGGTGAATATTACCGCCATCGACGGCCATTGCAGACCCCGCAGACGCCATCAGACCCGCAATAACAGCCATTTTGAAGAACTTATTCATGTTTGAAATCTCGCTTATAAAGATAAAAGAGCAGCGTAATAACGGCTGTCATTACTGGTAGGAAATGGTGTAGGTGGCTTCGCCGGTGTGGGAGCCGATTTTGCGGGTCGGGCCAGTATGGCCGCCAAGTGCGGCTTGCAGCGGCAGCTTATTATCTCCGGCGGCGATGGTGAAATCGTTGTCGGCATCAGTGGTGCCATTGACGGGCAGGAATCCATGTGTCACATCGTTAATGATAATCCAGTGAGAGGTATCAGCACCAGCACCCGCTGATTTCACGCCGTCGATGTAATCGGCGATGTAGTTGGAGGAGCCGTCAGCTTCTTCAGCATTCAGCAGCACCGTCGCCTTAGTGGCCGCTGCCGGGCAGGCCGTCAGGTTAATGGTGAAGTCTTTTGTGTCTGTGTTGCTAGACCCGACCGTGCTCATCTGCCCAAAATCCACCGTAATATCTTTGCTGTCAGTGGCGATGGTGCAAGAGTCACTGACGATAGAGCCATTAAAGGTCACTGTACCATCCTGAGCGTGAGCCATGTTCAGACCGCCCATCACAGACAGCGCAAGGACGCTCAGCGCCATAAGTTGTTTCTTCATTGGTTTAATATCCCAAATATGTAGATTGAAAGTAACGGTTATCTTTTCAGGTGTCGTGAATGCATTTCCTTACACGAAACCTGAACACAAAATAGTATTCGCGGTAAAACACTGGCGCCGTGGAAATGAACAAAACCACGGCACCAGAATGCCTTCAGTGGTCACGAATAATATTAAGTGCGCAATCTACGGGAATTTCAGGTTGTGTAAAGTTTGTCAGCTGCTGCAAAAATAAGCGCTTTTTACATTCTCACCAGTCGCCTCTTTTTTTTCATTATTTAACAACGAATACCATTCGCCCATCTAAAATCCAAAATGGGATTTGTCGTATTTTACAGGACTGCCCGTGAGACAGATAAAAGCAATTTTCCGGCCCCGGGCTTTTTCGCCCTCCACAGAGGGCTTCTGGATTTAGTTTCCGATATCACCCCCCAAACCGTAAGATGACCACCCACCTCCCGAGCCGGACGTATCCGCCCTTCCGTCTCCCAGCCAGACCACATACCCTTCATGGTCAGCCCGGTACGTCATCTGCTCCGTTTCGGTGTGGATGGGCCAGCCAGAGCCATTATCCACGAAGTTGCCCCACTCACCCCAGAGGGTGCCCAGCTTCCGTACATGCTGGCCGGACGTAATTTCACTGTAAGAAGCACGGCGCATCCCGGCGTTTTCCACGCGGGTTTTAGCGTTTGCAAACGTCTCCCAGACGTTAAACGGTTTGAAAAATTTGGTCGGGCTGAAGGTTGCGGTACCGGTGCGCCCGGTGGTGTCAGTTATCGCGAACGTCACCCGGCCCGCTTTATGCCAGGTGATCCTGTTGTTGGTGCTGTCCACGCTGGCAAAATAGTAGAGGTGTAGTTTGCCCCCCCCCTCCGCAAAGCAACGGGAGGCAAGTGCTACCTCATGGAGGGGGCCGCCGTGATTTTGCCCCTCAGATTGATTGTTTTTTATGCTGCCCTTGTACGCCGGGCGTTTTTTTATCTCCGTAAGGGGGGCTGTTTCAACACCTCACACGGACTGTTGTCAACATCTAAGGCTGTGTAACGGGCACTGGAGCAACGATTGGCCATGTGCTAAACGTCTACGGGTAACCCTGACTGCCCTCAGGCAACATAAAAATAAAAAAGCCCACTCCGAAACACCGGGGTGGGCTAACAGGATTTTAATTCAATGAAGTAAAACGATGACGATGAGCTTGCTCTCATGGCTGAAGGCCTGGTGAACATGTTCCGGGCCCTCAACCCTGAGCCCCGGACGGATAACCGGGAAACAGGCTGCGGACGCACTGACCAGAGCTGTCCGCAGTGGCACTGTATTACGTCATCAGTTGTAGATGACGCTGAAGCCGGTTACTGCGGTGAAGTCACCAGCAGTGACGGCTGTTGCGCTGTCCTGCTTCAGGGAGGCACTCAGGGCGATGTCAGCCGTGTGTGCAGTGGCATCAACAGCATAGGTAGCCGTAGCCGCCGCACCCGGTTTAATCACGGTGCCGCCTGAGGTGGCGTCATACACGCTC